>Ga0265293_10000782_pt1 | contig 73116 bp, 113 predicted proteins | sample Munlanlewell138R_FD_192505 | JGI IMG/M metagenome (GOLD analysis project Ga0265293, IMG submission 192505) | Leachate microbial communities from a municipal landfill in Southern Ontario, Canada - Leachate well 138R | ecosystem: Engineered > Solid waste > Landfill > Unclassified | place... | reverse complement strand
AAGGCTTTTTGTAGTATTAAATTGCTTCGTTTTTAGAAATATTGATTAAGTAGGTTTCGAGCTTTGTCTATATTGATTTCAATAATTAGAGAGATAAATAGCAGTGCTCCTACTGGTATAGACTCTTCATACATACCTTTACTCAGGGCAAAAATGAATAATGCAAAAAGAAGTATTAAAAATGGCATTGTTTTGAACCTTTATGTTTTTTAAAGATTATATCATAGTGGAGTTTTAGTTATGTTGAAGTTTGTTATCAGTATGTATTTGTAGAGGACTTAAGAAAACAAGAAATAAGAGTTTCTTTGCTTAAAAATGCGAGCGTGATAAATTAACTACCACGCTAAAACATTTCTCCTTTACCGAATATAATCCACTCAGGGCTTACCCCAAACTCTTTGTGCATAGCTTTAACAACACTACATAATATCCCTCTATCCCCACTTTCAATATAAGACAATGTTCGTTGTTTAAGCCCTATTCTAATCGAAAACTCATCTTGACTAATACCAAGTTGCTTTCTAAGTTGTTTTATTCTTTCACCCATTTCTCTACATTCTTCTTTATCTTCCATATTTTTGTTCCATTTAAGTATATCATTTAATTTTATTTTAGAATATATTATGCTAAAATCTGATAAAGATTTTTATCAAACACCAAACGAGGATAATTATAGCAAATTATGAAACATAATACGATTAAACAGCTTGATAAACGAGGGATGAAAACAAATTTTTTTATCAAGAAACACAAACTTAGTAAAGCAGGTTTCTATGGAACTATTGCAGGGCAAAGAAAAGATAGAAAAACTATTAATGCCCTAAAAGAGGAGGGTTTGTTTGATTGTCTTATTTCGCAATTTGGTGATTTTTTCAAAGAATTTATAGAGTCAGAAGTAGAGAAATAAAATATGACAATATTGGATGTTTTAGAGGAGGTATCACGACAATATGATGTAGATAGTTATGTTATTGTGAGCTGTTTAAAGCGTGCAGTAAGAGATGAACTTGGACTTGGGGAGGTTGTTGATAATTATAAAGATGGAAAACTTGAATTATTTGAGGTGTTTGTTGGTATTAACGGCCAACAAAAAACAAGGCGTTTAAAAATTACGCAAAAACGATTAAATTATGTCAGAGACAGACTGTACAAATATTTAATCGAAGAAAATACAAAAGAGCGTTTAGAGTCTATTAAAAACTCTCTTGAGAATGATAAAGTTATAAGAGGTAAAATAGTTTCTAAAAATGATTATGGTTTGGAAATATCTACAAAATTTGGAAAAGCTTTTGCTCCAGTCAATTTATTAAATCCAAAAGAGTTTTTAGAAAACAAATATAAAATAGGAATAGATCTTAATTTTCATATACATAAGCTCGGTATTAAAAAGAATAAGATCAATATTGTGCTTGATAGAGTCAGTAAGTATTTGACAGAGCATATCATAAAAGAAGTTCTTGGGGATGGATATACAATCTATACAATGCAGAGAATGTTTGGCAAGCGTATAAAAATATATATAGACAAAGAGCCATCTAATGAGGAACGAGAGTTGTTGTCAATGAGCTTAAATGAAAAAGTTAAATTTAAACTGATGTAGGAGGTCGGAAATATGCCAAGTGGAAGTGGAAGCGGTGGAACTGGAGGAGCAAATTTCGGTGGAGGTCGGTTTGCTCATCAAAATGTTGATTTTAAATCAAATAATGCAGGTGGAGCAGGTGGATCGGCTTATGAAAAGCCAAAAAGTATTCTTAATGCACTTTCTGAGATACAAAGATACTATGTATTGGAAAGCAGAAGTGATGATTTACCAAAAGAATATTTTACTCTTGAGCAAATTTGGGATTTTTTCAAAGTTGGTTTTAAAAGCGGTATTTTAGAGGGATTACTATTTATCACTCTTTTGCCGTTCTTACAAACAATTTATCCAAGTTTTAAATTCTTTTTTTTAGGCGAAACGGTAAATGAACAAGAGCGAATGTTTTTTACGATAGGTTCTTATGTGCCAATAGTTATTACAACTATTTTTATGGTTTATTTATCAAAATACTATGAGGGTGGGCTTACTAAGCGTGCTATTTTTGCATTAATTAATGGGCGAAGTGTTACTTTTTTGATTAAGGGGGTTGGTATTTATTTCTTACTTAACCATATTCAGAAAATTTCACTAAAGGATCCAAACATAGTATATGGATGGATTGATTTCACACAGTGGATATTTAATTTATTTGCAAAAAGTGAGATTTCAACGGAAGCTGTTTATCATTACTACTACAAGTTTGTAATTCCTGCTTTAGGAGATACTGGAAATGAGATACTTTTATCAATGATAATTTTTGCATTTTTCCCATACATAACCGTATTTTACAAAGGCTATGTGCAAAAAAGAGAAAAATACAAAATGCAAACTGAATACGAAAACTATTAAGGAGAAGATTATGAGAAATATAAATAAAGAGGTTGATATAGCGTTTGAAAAAAAGTTTTTAGATGACTTTATTGTAATGCTTAAATTATACAAGCCATACTTACACGATAAGATCAATCAAACTGGAGTCATTAGTACGATGATAGGCAAAGCTTTAGGAGTTGAAGAACCCCAGTATTATTTAGCTGGATATTATGCAAATGTTGGATTGTTAGCCGTTGGAAATTTTGTTAATAAGGGTGAACATTTAAGCGATGATGAGTTTGCGGTTGTAAAAAGACATCCAGTTTTAGCAGCTGAGTATCTCGAAAGAAAAGGGTTGGCATTGTGTGCAGATTATGCGTATCATCACCACGAAAAGCCAGATGGAAGTGGATATTTTAAAGAGAGTAACTATCCAAAAGAAGCTGCATATATCAATATAGCAGATGTGTTTCAAGGTTGTGTTACTCCAAAACCTTACAGACCACCCTTGACTATAAGAGAAGCTATTAAAGCAACTCTTGATGATTATAGAAGCTATATAATGATTGATCAAAATGAAGTGGCCGAAATAGAAAAAGTGTTAAGGGCTTTCTATGAAACTCTTTGAGAACTGCTGCATTAAAAATAAACTTTTTAACTCCAAGCAAAAACCTTTTACTACGATCGGTAAAGGGTTTGCAATTGAGGATTATAAAAAGAAAAAACTTTTAGACATAAGACAATATGATGAGAACCGTCCAAACCATACTTTTGTGTTCGGTGCCCCAGGGGTTGGCAAGACGAGATTACTAGAGGGAATGATTGAGCAAGACATCCCCAAAGGTGAAAATGTAATCGTTATCGATCCAAAAGGTGACATTGGTTTATTCTCTAAAATGTATCAATTAGCAAAACTGCACGGAAGAGAGAAAGAGGTACTTTTTTTAACACCTATATATCCTCAATATTCAATTTTTATCAATCCACTAAAGAATTACTATCTTGAGGAAGAGGTTATCTCTCACATTGTATCTGGAGTACCTGCAAAGGATGAGTTCTTTTATAATGTTGCATACGAAACCACAACGGCTATCGTAAAATCGTTGCTTATGATTAGAAGACAAACAAACAATCCAGAACCTATTAACTTTAATGAAGTAGCAAGTTATGCTTATTATGATGGCCTTAAAGCTCTTCACACGAATATCTCTTCAATTAAGAATGAGGAGGATAAAGACCGCTTGCTCATCTTAATTGAGCAGATACTAGCATCGCCGCAGGATTATTTTGCAAAAGTGTCATCAACACTTAGAACAACACTTACACAAATGACAACTGGTAACATAGGGAAGATAATCGGTAATGTTGATGAGAATATTTTTATTGATAAGCTTGAGCAAGGTGAGGGTATTATTCTTTATATCCAAACTGGTTCAATGCTGACAAGACAAGTATCATCTGTTATCTCAAAAGTTGTAATTTCAATGATACAAAGTGCCGTAGGTAGATATTATGCCTCTGGAGATGCTTTTGAAAGACGATTAAATCTTTATATAGATGAGATGGCCTCATCCGTTTATATGGGTATAGAAACGCTTTATGCTCAAGGAAGAGCTGCAAATGTTGCCATTACTGGATTGACACAATCTATGGCCGACATTATTGCTGAAATAGGAAGAGATAGAGCTAATAAATTATTTGACTTAACAAGTACAAAGATAGCAATGAGATTAAATGAAAATAGTAGTGCTCAAGTTATTTCGATGCTTGGTGGTACAAGGAAAGGTTTTTCTCCTTTCTTATCTCTCAACGGCGGAATAACCTCAAGAGAAGTGGAAGATATTAATATAAAGCCAGAGGATGTTACAAGATTGCAAAAAAGAGAGTTTTATTACTTTGGGTTTGAGGGCGAGTTCAAAGGTAAAACCGCACCAATAAGAGAGAGTGAGATTATGATCCAAATGCCTAAACTAATTGAAAAGGTAAGATAAGATGTTTTTTTTAGATTTATTTATGGATTTTTTTTACAAACATCCATTAGTAAGAAAACTTTTTATGTATTTAATATATACAGTAGTTGGCTTCTTTATTGTCATCATTGGTATATTATACATTGATACTGGAGATATTATATTTGATAGACATATCTTATTTAGTTCTCAAATTTATACTGCACTCTTAGATAACCATAGAAATGCAATTTATATGATGATTGTTTTGGAACAATTTGTATTTATTAGTGTACTTCTTTGGCAAAACAATAGATTAAAAAATAGATCAAACTGTTCAGTTAAATATGTACACATAGAAGATATTGCAAGTATCTGGCTACAAAATCAAAGAATAAAACAAAATATTAAAAAAGAATTTGATGAAGAAAGCAAAAAAGAATTTACAGCACAAGAGAAAAAACCACCTTTATATGTAAACTTTAAAAAACAAAGAAGTAATGATTTATTTAACAATATTGTGGTTCCTCACATCGAAAGACTTTTAGATGAAGAGGTTGATATTATTATTGAACTATTGAAAATTATTGAAGAAAAAGGTCAAGATACCCCAAGTGTTGTGAGCTTTACAGAAAAAGATCCAGAGACAAAATATAAGAAAGATGTTTTAACGGAAGATGGACTCACTTCATATCAGATACTTAGAAAAGTATCTCTATATGACCATACATTAAATGTTGTAAATTCAATTTATGAAGAGTTGAAAAAACATAGTAAAACAAATTATGTACTACTTCTTGGAAAAGCTATTATTGCGGCACTGGCTCACGATATTGGAAAAATAAAAAAGATGGAGGAGCGTTTAGAGAACATATCTCCAGAGATATTCTCTTCACAACCTCACCATCAAATATCTAAAATTTTCTTTATGAAAATGTATCCTAATTACAGAGACAGAAAAATAGTTATTGAAGCAATAGAAAACCACCACGCAATAAAACTTCCTAATGGTAACGACCTTGTAAAACTTTTAGTCTCGGCAGATAAGGGAGCAAGAGAGTACGAAATAGATGAGTTTTTTAAATCAGATGGAAAGCAAGAAAAATTAATTTCTAAAAGAGAGAAAAAACAAGTTGCTTTAAATGATAAAGAAAAAGCTCCAGTTACAGTAGATGGTGAAAACAACAACCAAAATGATAACGAGAATAGAATACTCAAAGATGAGCTTGCAAAAACATTAGTCGAAAAGCGGATGCTTGAAGATAAAGCCTCTAAATGTCATCTTACAAGAGCATTTACAAGAGCAACTTATGATCAAGAAGTGGAAGAGTATTTTAAAGAGAATAAAGATACTTTGGCACTTGCTTTTCTTGATGCAGATAAATTCAAAAATATTAATGATACCTATGGCCATCACACTGGAGATGAAGTTCTAAAACATATGGTAAATACTATGTTTGTATCTATAAGAGAAAACAATGGAAGAGTTTATCGATATGGAGGCGAAGAGTTCTTGCTTTTATTCCCTAATATACAAGGAGCCGAGTTTGAGGTTCAATTAGAGAAATTAAGAAGTGATATTGAAAATAGTGTCCTTACAATCGATGGCAAAGAGATCAAATATACAATCAGTATAGGAGCTGCTTTTGCAAAAGATTATAGTGATGCCAAAGAACTTGCTAAAAAAGCGGATGAGGCAGTATATAAAGCAAAAGAGCAGGGGAGAAATAGAGTTGTTTTCGCTGATGTTAATAATTCAAAAGGCAAAAAAGAGGATCATCAAGAAGTAAAAGAAGAAAATAAACCTCAACCAGCTGTAAAACAAAAAAAAGGGTTGAATGATAAGTTTGGGTTAGAAATTGCAGATCCTTATGAGGATTTCAATAAGGAGCTTGCAGAAAAAAAAGCTGAAAAAGTACAAGAAAAAGAGGTACAAGAAAAAAAAGATAAAGAGATAGTTACAAAGAAAGCTGAAAAAGAGCAAACTTCAAAAAAGCCAAAGCAACAAAAAATGGATTTTGAGGAAGAAAAAGATTATGAAACAGATGAGGCTTTTAATATCGAGGATTACGAGAATAAAATTTTAGAGGGATTAAAAGAGAAAATCAACATTAGTAGAAGTTTGGGCTATGAAACAATTTTTTACTCAATATCATATAAAGATATGGTTCTTTTTAGTTTTAATACAGTTGCTGAGGCTATTGAAAACGCAATAGGTTTTAAAGGCAATAGCAGAGAGCTTACAATGCACTTTATAAGAACATATAGAAAAAAAGGGGATATTGGTTTTATTGACATTGATAGTAACTATACAACTTCAAAATTCTATATAGAAGAAAATGGAAATAGAATTGAATTTGATGCCGTACCTATTTTTGCAAGAGTATTTAATATGAATGAAAATGACCTTTTTCAATTAAAATTATCAGATGAGCATACAAGAGATGCCAGAGTTCTTACAAATAAAGAGGTTAATCAATGAGTGATCTTTACATTTGGCACTTTGCAGGAATAGTTTTAGTTGTAATGCTTTCACAGTTTAAAAACTCTCTTCTTAATAAAGGCAGAATATGGAGTGTTTTTTTTTGGGGGTTTATGGATACATTACCACACGAAATAGCTCATTGGATTATTGCATCAATCACTGGAGGCAGACCTCACGGATTTTCAATAATACCAAAAAGAATACCTTACACAGATGTAAACGGTAACAATAAGATATTATGGGATTTTGGAAGTGTACAAGCTTTTGTGACATTTTACAATGCAGCTGCTATTGGTATGGCTCCGCTTATACTACTAGGAGGAGCTTTTCTAACTTACACTTACTATTTTGAGTTTATGGTGAACGAGTGGTGGAGCATATTGCTTTTTTACTTGATCTTATATATTCTTATTGCTAATTCAATACCAAGTACACAAGATTTTAAGGTAGCTGCATCTCAAAATAGTTGGTTATTTTATTTGATATTTATAGGTATTAGTTTTATCGCTTATGAGTATGTGATCAAAGAACTTATTAATAAAGGAGGAATATAAAAATGGCAAGAAGAAATTTAAAAAGAGAAGATATGATCAAGAAACAAAATTCAAAAATAGTGTATCTTGATACAAAAGAGGCGGAGCTAATGTATGAGCTTCTTATTAAAACAAATGATGTATTTAAAAATTTGCTCAAAAAAGCTGGAGCAGGCGGTATGGACTTTGATGAAGCAACGGCGATAAGAGAGAAATACCAAAATATGATGCTTAAAACCTCGGATGTGTTGAGCCTTATATCTGATAAAACTGGAGATGAATACCACGAACCTTTTATGCTCGCTAAAATCAGGGATGCGGCAAAGGGAGAATAGAAGTATGAGAACAATAGCAGCTCTTCTTTTTTTGTGTCATATCTCTTTATTAGCAGACTCAAACTATTATGAGGAAGCAGGCAAACACTTTGGAGTTGATCCAAGATTGTTGTGGTCTATTGCAAAAGTTGAGAGCAATCACAATCCACACGCAATTAATGTTAATAAAAATGGCACGGAGGATATTGGTATTATGCAAATCAACACAGTCCATCTTCCATCTCTTGAGAAAAAAGGTATCTCAAAAGACGATCTGTTTAATCCAAAAACTAATATATTCGTTGGAGCTTGGGTATTACAAGGATGCTTTAAAAAGCACGGATTTACAAAAAATGCCGTGACTTGTTACAACGGACGGATTGAAAACAATCCCTATGGCGATAAGGTATTAAGTGCTTTATATAGAGCCGAAAAGACTTATAATAAAGAAAATTAGCAGTAATTGTGCTATAATTGATATGAATTTCCATTAACGGAAATTTTGAAATGTAAAAATGAAAATGAAATGAGGAAAATGAAATGATAGCGATATTTTACGATGTGGAAAACTTAGAAACACTAGAGAATTGCGAAAATGCAATAAATGAAGTTAAAAAAATAATCCAAAATCAATCTTCTTTACAGTTTGCGTATGCAGAATGGGGTAGATTTAACAATGAATATAGACAATTATTTATAAATTATGGAATTGTGCAAAAGCAGGTAATTAATGGAGTTGGTTATCACAATAATATAAAAAATGCTGCTGATATTGCTTTGGCTATCGATGCAACTGAATTGATTATCAAAAACCCTACTATTGATCATTTTGTCTTAGTAAGTGGTGACGGTGGATATATAAGTTTAGTAAATAAACTTAAAGAATATGGGAAAAACATAACAATAGTTTCTCTTGAAGAAAACCTAAATAAATCCTTAGTCCATTTTGCCAATAATATACATAAGTTGAAAAAAGAGGAAAAAAACGAAGTTGTTGCAGAGAAAAAGACAATCAACAAGCAAGAGAACGAAACATCAAATTATTTTAAATCATACACTCAAGATGAAAAAGACAATATAGTTTTTAGAGATAAAACTGTTTGGGCTATTGCTAAAAATTCAATAGACTTAGAAGAGTTTTGTAATCAGATTGTAAACAGTAGGCCTATTTTAGACTCACTACATACTGAGCCATTAGGTGTTTATTTTTTAGTTAAATCTTATTTGAAAGCAAAAGATGTTTTAGGTAGAGTTCCTTTTCACAAAGAAAAAGATAATGCAATTTTATATTTTGATAAGATAGAAAATAGCAAAGTTTTTATAAGGAACGGAAAGCTGCATCTTAAAACAGTTCCACCCAAAGAGAGCCAACCAGACATAATCAATGATGAAAATTTTATAGATGAACTAGAGAAAAATAATATCATATCTTCAAAAGGGGATGCTCTTGATAAAATAATTATAGCTTACATCAACTCTAAAAATATATTCGTTCAATTTAACGAGGAAGAGCAAATTGAAGTTTTAAAAAGTCAAAGTAAATCAAGGATAAACTTTGTTAAGAGTGTTGTATCGATATTTTCTTTGTTATCAATAGAAGAAATTGAAAAAATAAATCCTTATAACTACACGGACATATTATCCGCTAGAATCTCTTTGTTTTTAAGTATTAAACGAACACCTGCTACAAAAGAGAGAATAAAAGAGTTTTTTGGTTGGCAAGATGACAAAATACCTCTTGACTTTTTAGAATAAATTTGGCTAAAATTAACCATTATTATATCTTTATAATAAGTTGATGAAGTTCAACAAACCAAAATACGCACCGTCCGTATTTGTTGATCTTATTAGGCAATACCTAATGAATGGAGAACGGTAAATGTAAAACTAATATCGGTTATTTTACACTAGCCGATGTAAAACCCCTCTAATTGCGGGAAAGTACCCTTGAGAATGTAAAATACATAAAAAGGGATAACCTCGATACGGTTACTTTAAAGTATCGCAAGTATTTTATATAAATGCTTGATAAGTCTTGCTTGAGAAAAGCGTAAGCTCCTCGTTCACAATATTTTTTATTGTGTTCACCGCACTTGCACAGAAATGTAAAGCCTTAATTTATAAGGTGCAAGGTAGCAGTATCGGTAATGCGATACGGATGGTAAAAACAGCAAGAATAAAGACAATCTAATAAACGCAGCGAAGATCCTAAGTCATTATGATATGGATTGTGTTCAGAGACTATCGAAAGCTATCCTTGAGAGTTTTCAAGGAGAAAATAAGGCATAAAGCTTTTTATGCACGAAGCGAGTAGAGTAAGCTGCAAACGCACACGCTTATATATCTGTATTCCTCTTTTTAACAACAGAACCTAAACAAAACAAAAAAATCAAAAAAACCATAGAATGGAGAAATGAAAATGGCACAAGCAAAAAATGGCAATAAATCAAACAATGAAAAAACGACTCAAGAAGCTCCAAGAGAAAGAGTTAGAGTCGATAGAGATGAGCAAAAAAGAAACCTTTTAAAGAGGTTCCCAGATGCTCTTTTATTCATAGCAAACTCAAGACTTGGTGAACCTTTATTTAGATCACTAAGACTAATCGATGCTGCTGATGAAGTAATATTGAAACAATGGGGATATGGAAATATCGAAGATGACACTGTAAAAGAATGGAACACGGCACTTGCGGAGTTTAAAAATCAAGCTCAAAAACTTCAAGAACTTGGAGTTGCAGGTATCGCAAAAAGTAAAGATGTTGGTTATATACAACTAGCTGCTCTTAAAAAAGAGATAGATGGGTATATAGAAAACCAAGCACAAGAAACAGATACAAAAGAGGAAACAGATACAAAAGAAGCTGCTGCAAAAAAGACTAAATAATAGTCTAAAATGCGGTATTTTCTTTTGGTTATATAAGCGAAAATAGCAGTTGAAACGGGGGGCTTTATTATCCCATTTTTATGGGATAATACTGAAAATATAGTCCGTTCCTTATGGAGACATAAGGCAGTCTTTATAATAAAATTCTTTCAAAATACTTCACACAAATCTCACAATTAATCTTCACGAGAGACTTCCATTGCAGGAAAACACACTACAAAAAAAGTATTTTGATATTAAGACGAGCATAGAAATTGCGGAACTATGCTGAACACAAAAGTAATTATTGTCTATGTACAGACTTATTAATCAATATGCAATGGAGGTGAAAAAATCACAAAAAAAATAGCCTAATGGCAGGTATGAATGTAATGTAATGTTAGTTAAGCCAATTTATTGGATTTAACGGAATGTATTAATGTAAATTAGTCTCAAAATTTGAGGCTTTATGAAATGATGAAATGGAGAAATGTAAAATGAAAACAGTAATGTTTGCAGTGGTATTTTTAGCGGCGTTGAGCTTTGGTAAAGGCTTTGTATCCAATATGGATAAAACTATTGACGGTATGCAAGCTCACAACAACCAAGTTGAAGCTTATTACGCTCAAATGACTACTAAATAATGGAGGAAATGAAAATGAATGGTATGGAAATTATCGACAATAATGGAACAATTCACACTGGTTGTGAAGAGGAAATGAAAGCTGCTTTTGCCGCAATGACTGATGATGCTGATTACTTTGATACAAAGAAAGCATTTAAAGAAGCTAAAAGAACTTATGCCACTGAGTGGGATGGTGATTTAAAACTTATAGTTGTAGTGGAGGTAGCAAGATGAAACATATAGTCGAAATATCAATGGAATGGTGGAACAATGAGGATCCAAAGCTTGACATCAAAACTTCTCACAGAGAGGTACTTGAAGAAGAGGGAATGAGCCGAGTTGTTGAAATGATGAATGATGGTTATACAAGTGGTGAGTTAAATCATAATCTTTCTTTGGATCAATCAGATGCAGATGAGGGAATAGATTACTCAGGTTTTTGGTCTTTAACGACTAAAACAGTAGCTTAATGCAATAACAAAATTAATGATGAAATGGAGAAATGAAAATGTTTAATACAGTAATTATGGTAGGGAATTTAACTAGAGATATAGAGTTGCAATATACTCAAGGTGGTGCTGCAATAGCAAAATCGGCGATAGCTACTTCTTATAAGTACAAAACGCAAAATGGTGAGCAAAAAGAGGAAGTTTGCTTTTTGGATTTTAATATCTTTGGCAGAACGGCGGAAGTTGCTAATCAATATTTGAGAAAAGGATCAAAGGTTCTTTTGGAGGGTAGATTAGTATTTGAACAATGGAAAGCTCAAGATGGATCTAATAGAAGTAAACACTCTCTTAGGGTAGAAAATATGAAAATGCTTGATACTCAAGGCAGCAATGGTCAAGGGCAAGAACAAAATCAAGGTTATGGTTCGGCACAGCAAAATCAAGGAAATTATAATCAACCTCAAAACGGTGGATACAATAATCGTCCTCAACAGCAGTACCAACAAAACAATCAACAACCAAGACAACCTCAAGCTCAACAGCCTCAACACAATATCCCAGAAATAGATATTGACGAAGATGAGATACCGTTTTAAAAGCCTCTCTTCACCCTAAATTACAAATCAAAATTAAATGGAGTAAATGATGAAAATGAATGATGAAAATGTAGCAAATATAGCGATTGTGAAAGGATTTATCCACTCTATCGCTTTACCGTTGATATTAACGGTCGCTTTGTCTAATATATTTATTGGCTTGGCTTGGATTATGTTTGTTAGCTACTTATACACACGAGTATTTAAGGATAAACCAGCTGCTTATTGGTTCTTTGGTTTTGCAAAGGGAATGGTAGTTTTTTTCTTAATATTTATGTTGATAGTTTTAGCTTCAACATTCCAGTAAGGCGGATGTTATGAATTACTTTAGTGGTCTTAGCATCTTAACGCCTCAAATGGCAGAAATGTATTTGAATAATCAAGTTCAATTAAATGTAGAAATGGAGAAAATGGAAATGGAACAAGCAATTAAAAAATCAAAACTTGAGGCTTTTATCGAAAAGAATTTGCCTAAAGTATTAAAAGAAGAGAGTATTGCATCTCTTGGGGATAGAAAGCAGTATGTTGGTAGTAGTGATGTAGGAGGTTGTCTAAGAAAATCATATCTTGATAAAGTAAGAGACACTGAATATGATATGGCTACTTTGATACGGTTCGAGCGAGGTCATCTTTCAGAGGGCATTGTTAGAAAAATGCTTACTGGCCTTGAGGTACAAGAACAAGTAGAAGTAAAAGGAATGGTTCACGGCTTCGGTCTAAAATCACATATTGACTTTATGTTGGAAAATGATAACGAATGTGTTGTTGTTGAGGCTAAAAGTGTTGGTTCATCCATCACCGAGCCTTATAGCTCTTGGGTTCTCCAAGTGCAGTACCAGTTACACTTGCTTAAAATTAATCGTAATAAGCCAGTAAGAGCTTATATCGTAGCGATTGATTTAAACAGCGGATGGTTTAAAACTTTTGAGGTTGCATACAATGAGACACTTGCACAAATGGCTCTTAGAAGAGCTACGCAGTTGATCAATGCAATTAAAGCAGATAAAGAACCAGAAGCTGAGGAGCAATTATATTGTTCAATGTGTTCGCATAAAGCGGATTGCCCTTTAATGAACGCTGGCGTTGTAGAAGTACAAGGTGATATGCAGCAGTTGGCCAGAGAGCTTGCTGATTTAAACAATCAGAAAAAACAGCTTGAAAAGATACTAAATGCAAAAAAAGTTGAAATGGAAGAGTTTATGAAAACAGCAAAAATCCAAAAGGTTAGAGCTGATAACAATTTTATTTCAATCACTAATGATATTTCTTACTCTTCAATTGATACAAAGGAATTAAAACAAAAGGAACCTGAGCTATATGAAAAGCTTTTAGGTGAATACGGTAAAGAAACATCTCGTAAGGGATATATTCAAGTTAAATAAATGGAGAAATGAAAATGAAAATTACATATTATGACAATGACATAAAAAGAGCAAGTGGTTTCTTTGACGAGAACGGTGATCCAGATCCTTACAGCGTTTACGCAGATGATGGTCAAGGATGCAGGACTGTATGGTTCAAATCGGTTGAGTCGGCAAGAAGAGCAGTATTGAGCGAAGAGGGGTTAAAACACGGATACGATCTATTTGATTGTACTAAGTGCGGATGCCACTACTCAGTTACTCAAGAGGGTTTTAAAAAATATCCTATGCACGCTTGTTCGGATGTAAAAATGGCTTACGCTAAAAGCTTTGAAAAATAATGAAATGAGGAAATGAAAATGACTAGAAAACAGATGCAAGCCAACGCTAAAAAGTATATGGTGTCTCTTAAAAAAGACCTTGATCAAGAAATTGTAAGATTGATTGATAGTGGAGCGATAGATTTCGATTTAGAAGATCCAAGATCATTCGGAATGGTTAAAGCCATATGCAAAGCAGCAATGGAAAATGTAGCGGATAAGGTGTCTCACTTTAGCAGTGAAACAAAAAAAGATTATCTTAATCTTAAAAAATTCTAATCAAAAAATAAATGAGGAAATGAAAATGAAAAATGAAATGACAGTAAAAAATAGTAGTGGGAATGTGGCAGTTGTAGGTGAAAGATGGTTGAACGATCAAGAAATTGAATTTGTTAAAAAACAGTTTTTCCCACCTAACACTACGGATAATATGGAAGTTCAGTATTGTCTTGAAGTTGCTAAACAGTTTAATCTAAATCCAATCACGAAACAGATTTACTTTGTTCCAAGAAAGGCTCAAGATGAAAACAATGTATGGCACGAAAAGATAGAGCCTCTAGTTGGTAGAGATGGGTTTTTAGCAATTGCTCACAGAACTGGAGCTTTTGGCGGTATTGAGACAACATCAACACTTAAAGAAGTTCCTACGCTTGATAAAGGCCAATGGAAGATGAAAAAGGATCTTGTAGGAATTTGCAAGGTTTGGCGAACAGATAGTGAAATGCCTTTTGTTGTTGAAGTTGCATACGGTGAGTATGTACAAACCAAAAGAAACGACGACCCTACAAAATTTTGGATGGATAAGCCAGATACTATGATCAAAAAGGTTGCAGAGTCACAAGCTCTACGAAAAGCCTTTAATATATCAGGATTATACTCTCCAGAAGAGGTTGGCGTTGGTATTGATGATAGAGGCAATGTTGCTATTGATGTTGAAACAGTTGATGCTTCAATTGATGTAAAAGCTGAAAATCAAAAACTCGTAGAGAATGAGATGGCAGCACTTACTCAATTAGGGCTTACTTGTGAGTTCAAAGATGGCTTTGTAAAAGTTGTTGGAAAAACTTACGGTAAAACTGAGCAGCTTAAAACACTTGGATATACTTATCACTCAAGTAAACAAATTTGGGTTAAAAAGTTATCTTAAATCTTCCACCCCCTTACTCTTAGCCAGCTCCTTGGGGCTTGGCTTTCTTTTTACAAAAATCAAAATTAAATGACAAAATGGAGAAATGAAAATGGCAAAATATAAAAAAAATAACAATGGAAATAAAATTAAAGACACACTTCACGATCTTGTACAACTTATGATCGATGAAATGGAAAATGGTACTGGTGAATGGGTTAAAAGTTGGTCGGCTCCTAATGGGTTCCCTCAAAATATGGTGTCTAAAAAACATTATAGAGGATTTAATTCGTTCCACTTATCAATGGTTGCTTCAAGAAAAGGTTATGTAGCACCTTATTGGCTTACTTTCAATCAAGTAAAAGATTTAGGAGGTATGGTTAAAAAGGGAGAAAAAGCTACGGACATCTTTTTTTATAAGTTCCTTGATAAATCTGAAAAAATCAAAGATGAAGAGACTGGAGAAGAGCTTGTTAATCTCAAGCATATACCGCTTCTTAGAATGTACAAGGTGTTTAACATCGAGCAGACTGAGGGCATAGAGTATGTACTTCCAGAAACAGAAATCAATGATAATGTACGCTATCAAAATACAGAGGATTTTATCCAATGTACTCAAGCGGACATAAGATACGGTGGAGATAGAGCTTTTTACAAACCATCTCAAGACTTTGTACAAGTGCCAGAAATCCAATTCTTTACTGACAGCGATAATTATTATGCAACGCTCTTACACGAGCTTACTCACTGGACTGGCCACGAAACAAGACTGGAGCGTGATAAACACAGTAAGTGGGGAGATAATACTTATGCTTTTGAAGAACTTATTGCGGAGCTTGGTGCAGTTTTCTTATGTTCTCACCTTGGTATTAGTATCGAGAAGAACAGACATCCAGAGTATTTACAAAGTTGGGTTAGATCATTAAGAGAAGATCCTCAAATACTTTGGAAAGCAGCATCAAAAGCTCAAGCAGCGTTCGACTTTATAGTTAATGCAGTTGAGGATAACTCAAAATATACTGTTTGGGTTGGAGGTACGGAAGTTACTGATCAATATTTGGATAAATCAAAAGCCGAAGAGATAGCTCAAAGCTATATCACAGATGGTTATGATGATGTTCAGATAGCAGTTGCATAAGAGAGGTGTGAAATGAATGGAATAAAAATATTACCGACTAAGCACTTTATTGAGAGACTTGGTGAAAGAGCGTTTGATTTATCAGTTATTGCAAAACTTCATATGGAGTTAGCAAAACAGCCTAATGCCAGAATACTTGAGGTATCTACTGGAAATGCAACGATTGTAGCTGAGATTAAAGACAATGGAGTAGTTAAGTTGATCACTGGTTGGATCGGAAATAGAAAAAATAAAATGGGAATGGAGAAATAAAAATGGAATGGGATGTAATTGACACATATACAAGAGCGGATGCAATAGAGGATGGTGTTTTAATCGATGTGACTGAAATGGCAAAAGAGGCTAAGATCAAGTATCCAGTCGCTTTAACTGAGGCAGTTTATGCAAAGATTGAGAATAAGCCAGACATTGAAGATATTGACGGACGAACTTGGGATGTGATATGGATGCTCAAATGTGCTATCACTGGAGCAATTCCATCAAAAAAAGTCGGCGAGAGTTTGATTTATTTCAAGCTAATACTCAATGACAGTAATGTTAATTATCAAAATTTCAAGCCTAAAGAGATTACTCTTAAAGCTTTGGTACACGGTGGTGATACTGGCGAGCCAGTTATTACTATTATGTTGCCAGAGGAGGATTGATATGGAAAGTGAAAGAGAAAATCAAAGGTATAAAGAGTGCGGACAGTTCAATGTTGCTCTTGACTATGTTTCATTTAAAGATGGAACTTATGAATGGCAAGTTAGCATAGAATGGACTGATGGTGCTCCAAGTACGGATATGGATTATAAAACTTATGATGAAGCTTTAGCGGAATATAACCGTTGGGGTTTTTAATCTTAATTAAAAAAATGATGAAATGGAGAAATGAAATGGATAAGAAACAGTTAAAAACAATCACTAAAGAATACGCAGAGTGCTATACAAAGCTTTTAAACAACGAGATAAAGAAGTTGATTGAAAGTGAAATGATAGAGACTGATATTGAATGGGAAAGAGCATACGAATTGCGAAGAGCAATAACTAGAGTCGCATTAGAAAATGTAACTTCTAGGATATGGGATTTTCGAGCAGGTGTTGAAGAAGATTATAAAAATCTTAAAAAACTGTAATTAAAATAAAATGGAGAAAATGAAAATGAAAAATGTAGAAACTTTTACACTGTTAGGACACGAGGTTAGCATAAATCCATCAATAGAGAATTTGAGTGGTGCTAAATATGACGATATTATCGAGCGTATTAATCAATCAATTCTCGATGGTGAGGATGCAGGTGATTTTGAGTCTTTTGGTACGAAATATGATTGGGAGATTTATCATTACCAACCAAGTCAAATATACACGGTAATCGTTTATGCAGTTTTTGGAGGAATTGATAATGTAGAGAGCTTTAGTTCTGAAACAGATGCGTATAAATACTTTTTCGATTGGGCTAATAATAACAATACGGAAAACTTAGTTTTTGATGATGTATCAAAAGCTTTGGAGTGGTTTAGAAACAACGAGTCAGAATTAGACTACACAATCGATTTCTTTGAACATAAAATAAATGATAAAAATGAAACGCTATCTACTGGAGGTGCATTATGCAAAGCGTAGTATCTTATCCAGATAGAGGAAAATGGGGAAAATCAAATTGGCGTGGTAATACATCTGGCCATATCATCGTTGATCTTATCGATCACTTCAAACCTCAACTTTTTGTAGATGTTTGTGAGGGGAGCGGTACTAGCGGTGAGGTGTGTCACGATATGGGTATCCAATATGTAGGTCTTGACTTACATAAGGGTAACGACTTTACGAGAGACTTTGTTCTCTCTCAGTTGCCTCGTCCTGCTGATATATGTTTTTCTCATCCACCTTATGCAAATATGATCCAGTATTCTGGAGCAGTATGGGGTAGTAATCCAATAGACGGTGATACTTCCTTATGTGGAGTCGATGAGTTCTTAGAGAAATCACAAGTGATGCTTTTGAACCAACGAGAAGCTACACGAGAGGGCGGTATTTATACAACGCTAATCGGTGATATGCGTAAAAATGGAGATTATAGATCGTTTCAAGCAGATTTTATTCAAATGATGCCAAAGAGCGAACTTTTAAATGTTGTGATAAAGGTACAACACAATATGATGAGTAGCAAAACTCAGTATAGTGGAGCTAGGTTTATACCTATTACACACGAGTACCTTTTAATTTGGAAAAAGACGGCTAAATCACTCTTTGCAGTGACTTGGGATAAAGCTAAAGAAATCAAGAGACAAATTGCAGCGACTTGGCGTTCCGCTATTCGTATTGCACTGATGAAACTTGGTGGAAGAGCAGCTCTCAAAGAAATTTATGCCGAAGTTGAACAAATTGCTCAAAATCTGATCAAAAACAATAACAACTGGCAAGCAAAAGTGAGACAGCAATTGCAATATCACTTTACCAGTGTTGAGAGAGGAGTATGGGCGGCATAAAAAATAAAAAATGGAGAAATGGAAATGGAAAAATATGATTTAGACAAATTAAATGAATTAGATATTGTCGAGGTGCTTGAGGCGATGGGTGCTAGACCATCAAAATCAAATAAGCTATTGCATTGTCCTAATACCGATGCTCATTCAAACGGAGATAAACATCCGTCTATGGGTTTTGAAAAAGGGAAAAATATATGCAAGTGTTTTGTGTGCGATTTAAGTGGTAATCCAGTAACCGTTGCAACTAAGCACTTTAATGATTTCAAAAAAGCTTGTGAGTTTCTACACGAAACTTTTGGGATACCATATCTTAGCGGCGAAGTATCTCACCAGTCACACAAGCGAATACAACCACGAAAACCAAAAGAAAAGCAATATTGGAGCTTTGATAGCAAAAAGAGATTTTCAAAGGTACTTATTAAGGATTTTCTCCCTAAATACCCTAATATGAGTGAATTACAAAGATTAAAGCTTATTTATACTTTTGTATATCGGTTCAGTTTAACTACTGATCAGAGAGGTAAGTTGTCTTGGTATAGCTCAAGGGGATTAAGTGGTAGCAAGTTTTTAGAGTATCTTGGGTTTCTCTCAAAAAGCGACATCGATAGTTTGGTGGAGCAGCTATTAAAATACTTTTCATTAGAAGAGTTACAAAGATTGAAATTGCTTGACCTCGTAGGTGGGTGGAAGTATGGCTACAATGTAGTTGTAGTGCCTTCCTTTGATTTATATAGCGATATGGTAGAGGGCTTTATGCTCAGATACACAGATAATCGTCCTAAAGGAAAAGAAGTAAATGTGTCTTGCACAGATATAGCTTTTCCAGTACCTTTTGGGCTTGGGAGAAAAACACTTCAACAGTGTAAAACTCTTTGGCTTACTGAGGGGCATATAGATGGTTTATCAATTGCTACTCAAAGCGAGTGTTTCGTATCTTTTGCAGGTACTTACTCTTATAAAGAGGAGATGCTCGGTTTATTGAGAGGGAAAACGGTAGTCGTTGCATACGATAAGGATAAAGCAGGCCAAGAGGCTCAAACGGTTCTTATTGAACGATTACAAAAAGCTGGAGTAAATTACAAAATAGCGAGTTGGGATGCCAAAAATGGTGAGGATCTAAACGACTTGTTAAAAAATGCAAAATTGCAAACGATCCAATTAGTCTAAAAAAATAAATGTAAAAATGGAGAAATGAAAATGAAAAATGTAGTAAATGAAACAATAGAAACATCAAGTCAGTTATTTGAACTGGTAGATTTTGGTGCGGCGTTAAAACCGTTAGAAAGAACACATCCTCAGAGTTGTGATTGTGGTGGTTATGGCTATATGCAAATTGACTATCTTGAGAGCGATTATGACGGAGTTTTTCCTACAAAATCAAGCTGGACTAAATATGCCAACTCAGTTGATGCAGATGGTGCTTCATATATCTTATCTAAGATGCTTGGAGGCTCTAAAAAGCTAAAAGGTGACATCGGTTATTGTCAAGTTGAAAGGGAAGCGTGGTACGAAGATAATTGTACTATGAATTTTAAAGAACCAATCAAAATGGTAGTAGGCGGTTATAGATCTGGTGAGGGTAAATGGATAGACATTATCGAGGAAGTAGATTACATTCAAGGTGAAATCACTTATGAGTGGTTATGGTCAAGAGGCGATACAAAAGCTTCGGCTATTGAAATCTACTTACACATTAAAGATTATGGTAAAGCTGATGGAGGTGTGAAATGTGCGTAATGGAAAATGAGCTAATCGGAAAAAAAGTAAAACTCACAGAAGAGTTTGCTAGAGAATATTACTATGACAGACCTTATGTAGATAAGATTTTAACAGTTGTTGATCTGATACTTTCATACAAAGAAGATGACATCAAAAAAGAGTTTGGGTACAACAGAGTTGTTTTAAAAGACGAGGATGGAACTACCTATGATGATGACATTGAAGAGTGGGGAGTAGAAGAAGTCGAAATGACAGAGACAACTTTTGAAGTTTGTCCGCATTGTGAAGATGAGATAGAGCTAAAGTCTCAATTTGAGGCTCAGGTTTGTCCGTCTTGCAATACCATTATATTACCGTGCTCTATATGCCCTGTAAATGATAATTGTCTAAATTGTCCGCTTTCAAATCACGATGTAGAAGAGGTTTACAATAAGCATTTTAACAAGATGCTTGAGGGAACTGGATATACAGCTTGCTTTGTTGAAACATCGGAACTTTACGGTGAAGATGATGATGAAGTAGATGAGGACGATCCTTATTATATGATGCCTATGTATGAGGCTCATATTGAAGATGAGAACGAGGACGAGATAGATGACACTTGGACTGGTAGATATTGCGAAGCTGCATCCGTAGCCGAGGAACTTGAAGCCTTTATAAGTGAATTATTGGAGCAGAAAGAGGATAGTAGTGATGAGGGAGATAAACAAATCATAGGAATACAAGATGTTGAAAGTTCACAAGCTTTTGAAATTGTTGAAGAGCTTATTAAATTTAACTCTGGAAGATTGATACATTTTGATCAAAAGAGTGCTTTAGTTCTTTGGTATCACATAAGAAAAAACGAGTATATCGTTCACAATGTGTACAAAGGATTAGATAAATGGGTTCTGGAGAACGGCAACTATCTTGATGATGCAGACGATGCGATGTTGGCTTTTCTTAAAAGAAAAGGTAAAAAATTAAGCATATCTGTAAGCTTCTCGGAGGAGGACATTGAGGATTTACGAAGTGGATCTTTATTCAAATGGACTTATCCAGATAGTAGTGGTATTGAGGTAGATGTTGAGCTTTATCAAGACGATGAAGAAGCTTAGAAAAACGCAAAAAAATTAAATGATGAAATGAGGAAAATGAAATGAAAAATGTAATAGTAAATGAAAATAATGTTGGATATGTAAAACTGTACGCTGATGACTTTAAGAACTACAATGTTTTTAAACAATATTGGGATACTCCCAATGTTGAAAGCTTTGAAGATGATCAAGTGCTAATGTATAGAACTTTTGATTTAGAAAAAGCGAAAAATACTGTATGGCTCTTAGAGGATTACGATATTTGGTTTTCAAGCGACTCAAGAAGAATACACGGTGTTTTTTCATCGAGAGAAAAAGCTCTTGAGGCGGTTGGATATGGTACAGATGGTTGGAACAAAGACTACTATGAAAACGGAACTAATCAATGGAAATCCGATACTCTTGAGATTGGGATTATGGTTAGAGAAGTTGAATTAGATGAATTTGGTGAGGTGTGATATGATGAGTTTAATTGAAGTAAAAGGCACTTTCATAGATACAAAAGAACAGTTCACAGCTGATGCAGCGGTCGGACAATGGGATGGCGTGTCAAATGATGATCACATCTTTTATTGGTTTGATGACTTTGATATGGTTGTAGGAGAACATCCAGACTTTATCATTACATCTTACAAGGAGGTGTGAAATGTGTCTATTATCGAAATTGAAAATAGTTTTAGGAACACTTCTTTTAGCCAGCACTCTTACTTTTGGCAGTATGTATGTAATGGAACATTTTGCAGACAAAATGCTTGGCCATAAAATTGCAGTAGCAATTGGAGGTATGTAAGATGTGTATGTATTGTGAGAAACCAAAAACGGAAGATGAGCATTTTGCTTGTGATGTATGTGGTGAGGGTATGTGTGATGACTGTTACGACTTAAATGTTGAACACGATGCACACTATAACCGTCCTTTAGACTTATGTGATGATGAGAAGCAATTTAAACTCATTACTAAAGTTTGTGGAGGAGAGCCAGAGTATCTTTGCGAGAATTGTATGCGTACTATTTTAAATAATGAAAACAAGGAATGATGAAATGAAATGTATAAATTGTGGAAAAGAAATTACTGAGGGATACACTTGGGAAGATGAAGCGAGTTTTGTTTGTAATGATAGTTGTTTAAAAGCTACTGGACTTACAGAAACAGAAATCAATGCGGATATTAATGCAGGTGTTGTCTATTGGGCTTCTTGTAACAAGAAACAAAACAATGAAAAGAAAATGTTAAAGCTTACGGCTTGTGGACTCACAGCAGATTTAAGACCTAATGTTGTCGTTGCTGATTTTGAGCAAGGAACTTCTTACCCTTTATGGCACTACACAACTTTTATTAGAGTTGAGGATGCTCTTGAGTATCTAAAAGACCTTTATAAGGATGGGATAGATCCAGATGATGTTAATAAACATAAATTTTGGTTGAGCTTAGATGAGCTTAGAGAGGCGTGTAATTAACACAATTTAGAGTGCTTTGAGCACTCTTTTTTTTAACATAATGATGAAATGAGGAAATGAAAATGACAAAGATAATGAACCCAGAAAAAGATGTACAAGATGTACAATTAGTGTTAGATGTAAAAACAACTTTACCAGTTATTGCCTCAAATTTTGAGACAATCAAAAAGCAATTAACTGATGGATTGAAAAAATATGACTTGACTGTCGATGAAAGTGGTGTTAAAGCTGCTAAATCAATGGCAACTGAGATCAATGCGTTAAGCAAACAAATTGATACCCTTAGAAAAGACAAAGTTAGAGAGCTATCGGCTCCTATCAAAGACTTTGAGGAAAAAGCTAAAGAGCTTGTTTCAATTTGCCAACAATCAAGAACCAACTTGTTAGATCAAGTAAAAGTTTTTGAAGATAAGCAAAGAGAAGAGTGCTCAAAACTACTTCAATCGGAACTTTCATATCAATACAATCGTTTTGGCGTTAAAGCTGAGTTCCAAACTGTTACAGTTGAGGATTTAGCAATTTTATCACACCTCAACAAAACTGGCCTTGCTAAAAAAGCGGTCGATGCAGTTGAGGAGAGAGTATTAGATGTTAAAAGGTTTCAGGAGAAGATAGAGCAAAGGCTTTTATCTCTTGAGGGTTATTGTTTAAAAAGTGGTTTAGCGGCCGCTTTTACTCCAGAGCATATCAATCATTTTTTAATGGTAGGTAGCGATGAAGAGTATGAGAAAAAACTAAATACTTTGATAGAAAAAGAATTGTCTCGTCAAGAGATAATGAGAAAAGCTATTGAAGAAAAAGCTAGAAAAGAGATGGTAAGTGAACCTCAACCAGTTATCAAGGAAGAACCAAAAGAGCAACCAAAATTAGCTCAAGATGGCCAACCGATGATCGAGGTTCAACCTATTTCAATTCAAAACCAAACTCAAGCTACTACAACTCAAAATAGCAATAGCGGTTCGACTACTGGAAACATTAGAAGATACACCGTTACGGCAACTTTTGAAATTGAAGTTGATGAGAGATTGGAGCAAAAACTAGAGGCTATGCTTCTTAAAAAGTTTGAGCAGGCTTGCTTTAAAACAATGCCAGAAATTCAAGTTGTAAAACACTAATGGGGAGAATGAAGAAATGAAAAATTTAGTAAAAATAAACGATGAAAAGCTTAAAAAGTACCAAGACTTATTTTTTTGGGCAGGAAAGGTCGCAGGAAGATTGATATTAAAAAACAAAGGAACACACGGCAACCTAGTTACCGCAGTTTCATTGTTTGAACAACATTATGCTAACTCAGATTTTGGGTTTCATAATCCAGAAAATAGACAGACTCCTTTGGCTCCTCTCATAGAACTACTTATTGAGAAAAATCTTGATGAATGGGATATATATGAGTCTTGCAAGCAGTTTTTTTATGATGTTGTGTTTGATGTGGCTAGAAAAGAAAAACTAAATATTAAGTACAACTGGATAATAGGAGAACATTGCCTTTATGGTACTAATATGAATGGTGAATTAAGAGATGGTAGTTATTCTAACTATCTCTCTTACCTTTTAAAGAATGGCTTTACTGGAGAGGATTTAAAAAACTCGATAGTTATCGTTGATTATAAAAATTATGAATATTAAAAATGGAGAAATGTAAAATGACTTATGAAAACTTAATCGGAAAAATCGATAGTGAGAAAACTGGAATAGCCAAAGGTTATGATATTAGTTTTCTTCAAGATGTATGTTGTTATAGAAATAACGGTGAAAAAATCTTTGATAATTTAGTTGCCAAAGATCTGGAATTGTTTAGCTCTATTGAAGCGGCACTTTTAAAAAGAAACGAACCACAAGAGGGTGATTTTGTTGAATATGCGGACGGTAAGTTTGCAAGGATTTCAGTAAACCATCGTAATGGAACTTTTCAACTTTCTAATAAGATTGGAGTGTATGTTTCAGAGGGCGGATACGCACAAGCTAGTGGATGCACTTGGGATTATGAACTTGATGACATCGAACGAGAGAGATTGTTATTTGATAATCTCACACCTACATCTAAGACGATGAAAGGTCATTGTTGGATGTTTAGCGAGGGAAGCTCAGGCGGTCGCAGAGGTGTTTATTATGACATCCAGTTTAAAGTTTGGTTACTTGGTTAAGTTAAAAAAATATATGTAAATGGAGGAAATGAAAATGAGCCAAATAATGAATTGGGCGGGCAATCTTATTGATCCGTTCAACCTCAAAGAAGAGGATTTTGAAAATGCAGGTATGCAAGCAGCAGTTACACTTTCGCGAGTGCAACGCTTTTGGGGGCAACTTAGAGAACCTTACACGGTAGCTCAACACTGTTTATCTTTAGTTGAATACTTTGACGGAGACAAAGAGTTGCAAGCAATCGCCATCTCTCACGAGATTTACGAGGCAATGGGCTTAGGAGATATTCCTACTCCAGTTAAGAAAATGCTACCGCAAGTTAAAAATGCAGAAAACCAAGCACTTGAAATGTTTGCAAAGTTGTATGAACTGGATCACAATAAGTTTCACACTGAAATTATCAAAAGAGCCGATAAAGGTCTTATGGTTATGGAAGCTAGTGCACTTATGCCTAAAAACCCATCCTATAATTGGGAGGAGCAATATGGCTCTCCAGTTGGAAAACTTTATAAACTTGGAGCTACTGAGATAGAAGTCAAAAAAAGACTTCTTATTGAAGTGGCAGGAGTTGTTTGGTAGGCTTTAAAATGCAACAAACAATAAAATGATTTTGAATTATTAATGCCCCTCTTGGTAGGGGGCTTTTTCTTACTTATAAGCGAATACTCCGAGGCTATTTATAGCTTTAAGCTTATAAGTTTTTTTATTCTTGTTTTCTGATGTGAGGCCACTTGAGTGTTCGGTTTTGAATGTTCAAGTAACCTCACATCAAACAAAAGGAGACAAGTAAAATGCAAATATATAATGTGATTATTGAAATATCAAGAGGATTGATTATAGATAGTGTTTATGCAGTTAATGAGCAAGGTGCTCTAGCTGCAATTATTAAAAAACATTCTGTTTATGATTTTTACTCAAGTGCCGTAACGGCAATGGGATAATTCATTTAATAATGGTTAGAGAGGGTTTGACCCTCTTTTTTTTCTTTTAAAGTTCTTTATATCGTTTATAGAGGGTTTTGAAAGGGAAAAATTAAATCCTTGCAGTCTAGTTACTACAAGGAATTTGATGAGCTTTCAAAGAGAGAACTGGATCAGGTTCGTTTTTGTAATAAAAACACTTTTTATAGCCTTTTGCATCATTATAGATAATTTTGTAAAATCCAGTTGGAACCGTCACTCTATTTTTACCGATAGTTTGTGTACTACCTCTAAAATCTACTAAATTTATTACAGATGCAGAACCAAGATCATAAGCCACCTTTCGCTCAAGCTTTTCAGCAGCTATCCAAGCTTTACGATTAAGTTGTGGATACTGAGGCGAAATGTTGGCCATAGTGTAGGTTTTTGCTTGAGATTTTTTGCTCCAGTCAAAACTTGCATCGTTCGCCAAGTGTCCTCTATCAAATCCACTATGAGAGTAATCTTGTGACTTTGCTCTGTACTGGATTGGGATATTTTTTTCACTGTAAAATTTTGGTCGCTCTTTAATATTGTTTTTGTTCACTAGCTGGCCATCTAAATCATACCAGACGGCTAATGCACCTTTATATTTATAGATATAACATATATTGTAAACTTGCTTATCCACAACTTGATCACAATTCTTTAGGTCTATAAAATCTTTAATGCTCGTTGCATAAACGATATTTGTAAGTAATATAAAAAGTATGATTATATATTTCATAGTTTATCTCCTTTTACTAATTGCTGTTTCACTAAGCATATCTTCTTGTAGTTGTAAAAACTCATCATACACAAAAGGACTCTTGTTTGTTAAGTAGTCTATATTATCATTTAAATCGGCACCACAAAATTTACAATTTTTAAAACTCATACAACCAGCCGTACCAGTTTGACTACCAACAAACAATGTCGGAGTTTTACATTTTTTACAATAACCTAATCCGTAATTAGGATCAAGTGCAAAAAGACAATGATGCAATCTCGAATGTTTCGACTTGGCATATTTAAGAAAGTAGTATAACTTAGGATATTTTTCTCTAATATTGTGTCTTTCTATAATTTCAATGATAAATTTCATATAAAAGCTTTTTTTCGTAATATCTCCATAAGGATTAGCCATTTCATAGTAGGCTTTTACTTCACCTAAGTCGTATTGTCTTATTTTAGGAACAACATATAGGCAAAAGAGAGCCACTAAACTGGCTTTACCGTATGTAGCAATGTTATGAATAACTGATATTTGATTTCCCCTATTGCGATCAATATTAAAATCTATCATAGTATGAGCAAAAGGTAAATCTAAGTCATTTGCTAGGGCTATAATTTCATCACTATTATTTGAGACAAAAGCAACAAAATCATTAATGCTTAATTCTGAGAATTTTTTATATTCCTCTGTTTCTGTAATATCTTCGTTCAAATTATTCAACTTATATCCTTTTTGAGTAGTATTGCAAAAACTCTTACTGGCTCTTGGCCAAAGTGCTTATGCGTTATAGTTTTGACAGTGTATCCGTTGTATGGGAATATTAGAGTTTTACTCATATCTCCATTTTTCGGATAGCCTTTTTTATAGTGGATCTCATCGTATTCTCTTCCCTCAAGTCTTTTGCTCCAGTAATCGTTAAAGAGCCTATACTCTTCTCCTTTGATACCAGACTTGACATCATCAAAATATTCACCGTTTACATTTAGGTGGAGGATTTTTTTATTCATTATCCTCAAAGTTCCATCTGCATATCTTTATAAAGTCTTGGGTTCATTGATTTAATAAGGTTCTCAAGCTCTTTACTCTCTACCAATTGGATAACCAAATAGACAACTTTGCTATCGATGTAATATAGAACATCTTTTATTTTTAAATCAACATCATATCCAAGGCAAAACATCAAGAATTTTGCTAACTGGATCTCTCCAGAACTTGCACCGCCGTGAAGTGATGCAGTCTCTATAACTTCCGCCGCACAAGTCATATTAACCTCGCATTTACACAACTTAAATATCCACTTTTTGCTCTTCTTAATTTTGCAATTATTTTAATCTTATCTTTTTGCTCTTTTGTTTCATTTTGCTCTTTAAGAACTTTAAAATTAAAATCACCACTTTTAGAAGAATAGCCATTGTTATTAAAAACACTAAACCAAAAATTACATTTACTTAGTGTGTCAATACAATTTATTATTAGATTGCATCGATTTCCCCAAATAAATGATGTGATCTCTAATTCTAACTCATTGTCTAAATCCAAAATCTTTGTATTCTCTATAAAATCTTCATTCATATATCAAAACCCCTCTTTTATGAGTTGGTTTCTAAAGTCGGCCATACCTTTTTCGATTTTTTCCATTGCTCCCATATTGCTCACCTCAACCAGTTCTACAAAAGCACCTTTATAGTTTGATTTATAGACTTCACCAGTTGTATTGCACTCAACAATATCATCATAACCATCTAAAAATTTGTAATCTTTTGCAAAGACAGTCGCATCAACCTTGAATACTTTTACCTCAACAGTATCATTTATTTCTTGCATCTTTATAACCTTTCTTTTGTTTTTGCTTCAATAGTGTCTCAAACATTGCTACGGCATCCTCAAAACTATCAAAGAAATCTTTTTTTACACCAGTTGGAGCTTTAAAATAAGCGTTACCGTACTCACGCTCTACCACAAACTCACCAAAGAGAGTGGAAAATAGCTCCAATTTATAATATCTAACAGTACCTCTATTGGTATGTCGTTTCATTGATATTGAATGTTGCTGCATATCCATCTCTCCTTTCTTATATAATTTACTATATAGTTGAGTTTACAGCTCCTCAATTTTCTTTTTAAAGTCTCCCTCAAAAAGAGCATCGACCGCTTTTTGTACCACATAGCTAAAAGCTTCACTTGCAGAGACACCCTCTCCAAGATCTTCGCTATATACTGGCAACATTGTTTCAATTCGTCTTAACGATTTTTTATCAAAATCGATACGCTTGTTTACTACTTGAGTTTTTTTACCGTTCTCCTCTTGGATCTGAGTAAGAGCTTCTTTTACCTCTTCATCCGTTCCAGTTGTTGCAGGTACTTCATTTTCTTTTACTTCCATTATTTTATTCCTTTTATAATTTTGTTTTCTTCAATAATATATTCTTCACGCATTTTGCAAATACTCATCAACTCTTTTTTCATAGATAAAAACACCTTAAAAGCATTAAGTATCTCTTCCTCGATAAGTATTTGAGTTTCTAGTGTTAAGGGAGAGAGATTATCATTCATATATCGCATTCCCTCTTCCGTACCGATTGTAAGAACTCTTACACATTTACCAGTAAGTTTATTTGTCACATAAAACAAAACACTACCACCACACATACTACCGTGAACGCTTATGTTGTTACTCTCAAAAGGCTCACAAATAGATGAAACTTTTTGCTCTAAAGTATCTAGGTTCTTTTCTACCTTTTCAAGCTTTTGTTTACTCATTTTTGAGCCTCTTCCAGTACACTCAACTTCCCATCCGTATAGGCTTTTTCAATCTCATCTCTATTGGTTTTAGCAGTTTTGAGAAGTTCTATAAGCTCCGCAGGTACTCCATCCTTTTTAAAAAAATTGCCCTCTTGAGCAAATTTCCTACCGATTTCATAGGCTCTTTTACACTCATCGTTTGCAAAGGATAAGACAATCATCTCATCGCTTCGTCCAGCCGCTTTTGCAGCTTCAAACACTTGTGTCATTTAGCCACCTCACTTTTTCTCACACATATAACATTGAGCTTTTTATCTCTATTTATAGAGATGAACTCTATGCTAAATGTAGGATATACACCGTAAGCCTTTGCATCATTGTAATCTCCTATCTCATCTAACCAATATCTCTCATTTTTTAATGTAGCCTTGTCATTCGCAGTCAAAGACTTCATAAACTTAACAGTAGGTATTGTAAACGAGCTAAGGTTATCTACCGTTGCACAATACCTCTTAGCTTCACTCCAAGTCATTTGAGTAGGTGCTTCAACACTTACACTAAGTAAATCAGCATTAACGACAGATAAACCAACTATTAGACCTAATAATACTCTTTTCATCTTCTTATATCTCCTTATAATTTGTTATTAGAGTAATTATAGCATAAAATATTCTAAATTATCCATAAAACTCTTGTATTTTTATATAAGATAGTGTATAATTTTAAATATATAACATAACTTATTTATGAAATAAGGGCTTTTTTAGAAGTTGTCCTACCATTTCATCATATAAAATATATAACTTACCATACGGTATGTTATACAAAACAGTAAAAAAGAGGAAAAAACACCAAATGCAACTAGAAACAGACAATTTTATAGATGACCTATATAGATGGTATAAGGCATATACTAATAATATAAAGGCATTAAGTTACTCTAAGAACACATTAAACTTATATAGTAGAGCTATTGATATGTTTATAGAGTATTCATTACAGTATCAAGACGAAATGAAACTAAGTGACATAAAATCAATCTATTTTACTGGATACCTTGCTTTTTTAGAAGATGAAGCAAAAAGGAACGGCAAAAGACCAAAAAACGGTAATTATCTCTCTAAGTCCACAAAGCAAACTTACTTAAAGGCTATAAAGAACTATTTTACCTTTATTAATGATAACAATGATGAGTTCTTTACTTTTGAGAGATATTTCAAAAACATAAAAGTTGCGGATAGTTCCAAGACGGAAGAGAAGCTTGTTTATCTAACAGAGGAAGAGATAGGGCGACTCCTTAATACTATGGAAAGCACAAAAACAAAAAAAGATGATTACAACTCATATCGAAACGCACTTTTAGTAAAACTTATGCTTTATGGTGGACTTAGAATAAGTGAAGCTCTCAATATCTCTCTTGGCAACTTTACATCTGGCCAAGATGAAGAGATGTACAACATTGAGATTTACGGAAAGGGTGGTAAAGAGCAGATAGGGTTTATTGCGAGAAAAACCATCGATGATGAGCTTGATTATTTTAAAGCAGTCGCTAAATTAAAAGAAGATGATCTTATTATGAAAACTGGAAGCGGTAAGCAGCTTGACAGAACCAACGCATATCAGATAGTGAATAGGATCTATAAAAAATCAGGAATACGAAAAGAGGGCTTACATCTATTAAGGCACACACTGGCTATGAGATTAACTCAAAGAGGCGTGAGCTTGGTTGTTATTAAAAAAATACTTAGACATTCAAATATTGCTACTACGACAATATATAGTAAGAGTACAGAGGAAGCGGTGGCGGATGCAATGAAAGCTGATTTAAAAGTGGAGGAGTAATCTTTATGAACAAACAAAAAGCTTTAGATAAATTGGTTGAAATACTTGAAAAAGAGGGTGAACTAGCTACTGATATGCACGGTGAACTTTTAGATATTTTTGAAGCAGGGGAGATGACTGTTAAAGTAAATCATCCTCTCAATAAAGTTTATAGGGTATGCAGTTTTTTAAGATCACACTGGAAAAGTCAAAAAGAGCCGACACTAAATAGGTTCTTATTTAAAGGTATGAGAGGGAAAAATGCTTGTTATTCTCTTGCTCAAAATAAGGGAAAGGAGGTTAAATATGACTAAGAATATGACACATAAAGGTAAATACACTATGCTTGTCGATTTTGGTAAATCATCTACATTTGATACAGAATTAAGAGAACTAAAGAAGCATTGGGTTACTAAAAAAGGAGTCAAACATAGAAAAGATGATGGCTATGAGGTTGGAGAAAGATGGAACCCTAAGAAACTTATTTTGTCTTCGATAGAAGAGTTACAAAATGATGAAAAAATTATATAAAGAGAGAAGATAACAATGGATATTTTAGAACAATTTATTAAAAATAGACACTTTGAGTATGAGGTAGCTATCAATACTAGCTTTGGTGGTTTTTCTTTAACTAAAGAAATGTGTGAAGAGCTGCATCTTGATTTCAAAACGCAATCTTACATCTTTAGTAAAGATAGATCTAATCCAGTTCTTATTGAACTTATCAAAAAACATAAGCCAAAAGATTTAGAGATAGTCAAAATTGAGCTTGAGGATATACCAAGAGCATATTTGAGAGATTACGATGGGCGTGAAGAGATAATTTATTGTGATGATAATATGGCTTATCCTTTAATGGATTATCTTTGCCAGAAAAACTGAGCAATTATGAATATAAGTGAGAACACACTTAAAGGAGTAATAATATGAGCGAAAACAAATTGCTTAAATATCCAGAACTGGATCTTAATAAAATCAGTGATAGGATTAAATACATAAGGTTGATAAATAAACAATCTCAAAAAGACTTTTCCAATCAAATAAACATATCTCTTAGAACATTACAAACATACGAGCAGGGGAAAGTTGAGTCTATACCATATCAAACACTAAAAGATATTGTAGAGCAATTCAATATCTCCCTTGAATGGTTGTTTTTTTGCAATGGTGAGGTTGCAAGGGATGAGAACAAAACAAACAGTGATACAGCGGATGCAGACCAAAGGCTTAAAAACATAGAGAACAAAGTTGATAGTTTACTTGAGATTTTCAGTCAAGTATTTAATGCCAAAGCGGTACAAACAAAGTAGGATCTAAATATGTCAAGCCTACAAATACCAACTTATCTCAAAAACAGCTTTGCCGCACCTTTTGCAAGTAAAGAAAACTACGATAAATGGATTGTGTGGTTTAGCGGCGGTAAAGACTCTATGGTTACATATTTCTCTTTACTGGAAGCAGGTATAAAGCCAGAACAAATTGAGCTGCATCATCATCTTGTAGATGGTGAACACGGTAGTGAATACTTTATGGATTGGACTATCACGGCGGACTATTGCAGGAAGTTCGCCGAGGCTTTTGGTAGCAAAATATATTTCTCTTGGAAAGTAGGTGGTTTTGAGAGGGAAATGATGCGAGATGATGAGTTTACGGCTCCAATCGTCTATGAAAACGAGAACTACCAACCTATCCTTACTCAAGGATCTACAAATCCACGCTTCAAAAATACAAGATTAAAATTTCCACAACAATCGGCATCTTTATCTGATAGATGGTGTAGCTCTTATCTTAAAGTAGATGTTGGAGATAGAGTTATTACAAAGCAGGTGAGGTTCGCTAACGGCAAAAAGTATATGGTTCTATCTGGAGAGCGTGCGGAGGAGTCCAGTGCAAGAGCTAAGTACAAAATGTTTGAACCTGCAAGAAGCGATAACCGCAACGGCAAGAAAGTGATCAGATGGATAGATCAGTATAGACCAGTACATCAATGGGAGGAAAAAAAGGTATGGGAACTTATCAAGGCTTACGGTGCAAATCCCCACCCTGCTTATAAATTGGGATTTAGTAGAACGAGTTGTATGTTTTGTATATTTTTAGGAAAAGACTACTTGGCAACATTAAGAAAATATGCTCCAGAACGGTTTGAAAAAATCGCTATGAGAGAGCAAAATTTTGGCATATCTATCAATCGGCCAAAGAGTAAAAAGAGCTTGGGATTATTCTATCATCAAATGGCAGATCAAGGAACACCTTTTGACATCGATGAGAGGATTTTTACACTGGCTAACCAAGAGGAATATACAGATAAGATTATTTTGAGCAGTAATGAGTGGGAACTACCAAGGGGAGCCTTTAATAAATATGGTTCATCTTGTGGAGCGATATAGTGAAAATATTATAATTTATGTTACGAATTGTTACAATTATGAAAATTTATGAAATTTACAAATTTTGTTAATTTTATAAGAAGCCTATAATATGGGGTATTGAGTTTTTACGCTCTCAATAAATTATGAATAGATGTAAGCAAGTGAAAAATATTGCTAATTTATTCTAAGGAGCTGAGATATGTATTATTCTCAAGAGTTCAAAAGTTTCATAAGAAGCAAATACAAAAGTTATAAAATTTTTGCGGAGGTGTATCGTATAAACTATTACAGTTTATTACACGAGCTATCAAACAGTAATTCTTTTAGTAAAGTTGCAAGAAGAGCTTTAAGAGAAGAATGGATGGAGTTTAGCAAACATCCAATATTGCCATTTATGGAAAACTATGTAAAAGGAGCAGGAAAATGAATATTGATCATAAAACAATAGAGTCATCTGGAAAAGCTTTAGGAGCTTTAATAGTTGCTATTTTCATTGCGTATGGAGTTTATTCAAGTGTTCAATCAAATAAAGAAATGATGAAAAGACACGAACAAGCTGCAAAAGAATTTAAAGTTGAACAAGAAAAATTCGATAAAGAGTTTGAAAATTTTAACAAAAACTTTTAAGGAGAAAAAAGATGAAAAAATCTGTAAGGTTTGATGGAAATAAGTTAAGAGAGTTGCTGGAAGAGCTATCGTACACAACAATAAATGATCTTGAAAAAGATATGCTAATTGATACATTGTCTAACAGAAGAAAGAAAATCCTTGCGGACAAATGTGTTTCAAAAGGTGATGGTTTTGGGGTTATTCAAGATGCTTTATTTAGTACACACGACTATAAGGACAAAATACTTGCGTTACAAAGCGTAGATGGTGTTTTATTTGTTGGGTTAGTCTCAGATGAAAGATATTTATTTACATAAAAGGAGAATGGAAAATGATAACATTGAAAAGTTGGATCAAAGAACAAAAAAATAAGCTTTTAAAGAGTGAAGAGCTAAAGAAGCAAAGACAGCAGAAAATCGATGAGTATAAAGCTGCGAACATAAGAGGTATTGAGTATCTAAGAATATTTGAACTCAAAAAAGAAGATCTGGAATGTATTCCAGAGCATATCTTTATATCTAAAACAGAAATTATTATCTATTTTGATTGCGATTTTCAAATCATAGATTATCGAATTGAAAAATCAAAAATAAAAGACAAAGATGATTTCATATTTTGGATAGAGCATTTATCTGGAAAAAATTGGGTTGATAGAGAAATTATTTATGAGTTCGTTACAAAATGTAAAAATCTTATAGGAGAAAAAACCAATGAAATTAAATCAATCGTGTAGAGGAAAAGAAGCAAAAGAAGTGTTACTGGCTAAGTATGATATAAGACCTATCTCTTATGTTAAGCTCTTAGACGGACAAAAGAAAGATGGATGCTGCGGTGAGATTACAGACCGCTATTATGCCTTTGAGTTCAAGGATAAAGACAAAAATAGCAATAAAATCGGTGGCTTTTTTGTGGGCTATGTTTGTGGCCAAGAATTTATGGAAATGCTTGACATTGATAAAAAGAAGTACCCATTATTCAATCCCCTAAAAAACCTTATTCAAAAAAACGAGGACGGTACTGGAGGCGATGATGCCCCAACCGTTCCAGAGCTTGAGAGCGATGCTCCAGAGAGTGAGAAAGTAGAGTGGGATCCACTTAATAAAGAGGTATATAATGCTATTCACTTGATCGTAACATCTTGGAGCGGTGCACCTTATGGAGATTATGCAAATATTATCAACTTTATTAAAAGAGACCCATCTCATAGAGTAAGTGATAAGGTCGTTAAAAAGGTAAATTATCTCATAAGCAAAGATGCACAGTGCCGTCCGCTCATTCAGATCGTAGATGAGCTTAGAAGAGATTATCCATCGCTAAAAGAGTTTGAATTTACCGAGATGAGTAAAATCATCGAGGAGATGATTACAGCAGGTGAGGTGGAGATGAATTATATTGAGTAGGGGTATTAAATTGCTTCGTTTTTGGTGAGGTAATGTGAGTGTACCATTATCTCAGTTTCGCAAGTTTGGCAAGTTTTTCGTGTTTTGCAAATCAGCGATTTTAAGTTGCCAAACTTTTTATTTTAGGACTTTCTAAAATCCAGTTCTTCTTTTAAAATCAAACATTGTTTTCTCTGAGTAAAAAGGAATAACTATCTCTTTGCCATTATTAATTTGATGCTTATAAGCTTCATAAAAACCATCTTCTACTTTTACTCTCTCATCATAATGTTCAAAACTAATAGCTAAGTTGGCAGCATCAATAATACTATTGAAAAATCCTGCAATTTGATTTTCTATTATCCAGTAAAATAAAAACTCATCAAGCTCTGTCGGCTTACCAGCTTCGTGCCCAGTTGGATTTTTTATTGATAAGAATTGCTCATAATCCGTTAAGTAATGAGCAAAATTATAAGTGCTTGTTAAATTAAAATTATCAACTAGCTCCATCACTTCTTCTTTGCTTATCCTATCTTTATTAGAAAATTTCTTATTATTAAATTCTATTTCATACCAATTGTTTTCAAATTGACTATTATCTTTTTCAATTATCAAGCGAGCTTTAATATCTTGATGTCTTATTTCAAAATAAACCGACTTGAATTTTAAGTCTTTTTTTGGATTTTTGAGTGTTATCCCTATTACAACATCATTCCTATATTGCTTAAAAGGTACAACTGAAAAATCCTTTGTTAGTTCTTTTAGTAGCTTGTTTTCGTTTGGTACAAAAGGCATACCATATTTGTCATATTCAAGCTTTATGATATGCTCTTCTATACTTTTTGAAGCAGGGATTGAGTTAAAATAGCGTTTTTCTAGTAATATAATATTTATATTACCATAATGTTCATCATACATTGATGATGGGGTTCTGAAATGTAAAAATCTTCCTTTATCATCCATATAGTGAAGATATTCTACATTCAAATCATTAACAACATAATAATCAACATTATCAAAAAATTTTCTATTCAAATTGTCAGTGATTAGCTCAGTATTATTGTCTATTTTTGCATTTATGAGCTTAATTGTATTTTCCAAGTCTTTTTCTTTTGAATGGAAAATGTTGTAGTTTTTGAAACCTAAAAGTTGAGAGGTAGTTTCCAATGCTTGAGATTGTGTTAGAGTGGTATTACACTCATCTTTGAGATACTTTCTTAGGTTTTTCACAAAACCTTTAAAGCCTATTTTATTTGTAGTAATCATAATCGTGTGTCCTTTATTACTTTTTTAACTGCTTTTCTTACACTTCAAATAGTGTATGTAGTGTTCCCATTGTACTCGTAAAGCAGCCGAAAGCATAAGCACCGACTATTAAACAGAGTTGAGTAAGATAGATTTTCGCCATACCTCAATAAAGGTGGGAACTGCAAGTAATCTAAAAAACTTTGAGAAATTATAGCAAAAAAAAGATTTATAAGTAAATAAAATAAGCATATTTTATTGGTATTTGAGAGCATTTTAGATAAAATATCAATGATACAAGATGTTTGTTCTTCTAAGTGCCATTTGGAGTATTTAGGGTTAGGGGAGTTAGTGGGTATCCCCCTGAAAGGAGGACACACATTTGAGATTGCTCATTATAGTGGTGGTTTTAATGGTATTGGCCGTACCGTTATATTAAAACCGTGTAGGAGGAAACTCCTGCACAACCATTACTATAATTGTATCATATCTTTTTTAAAAAAACAAAATACTTCTTTATAGACCTCAACATTATGGTTCTCAAGGGAAGAAAATATCTTATCTGTATAATTTCCACAAGTAAGGTGAGGTTGGCTCGTTATGCCATCCGTAGCTCTCTAAGAGTTTTCTGTCTTTTTTACTTATGTGTAAAAACTCCTCTTCTTGAACCATCAAAATAGCCTTTGAACCAGTAAAAGTAGGATGAGTATTCGCATTATACTTTTCAAAGATGCTTAGTCCTTTTATTATTTTTTGTAACATTGTCATTTTTTATTATCCTCATCGATGAAATAAACTCTTTTTTCAGTCCACATTGAAGCAACCAAGAGCCACCTCTTGAGAGGCAAATGTTTCTCTTGGAGCAAAATATATTAGGGCAAAGTTCAATATCAGTTTTCATTTAGTTTCCAGATATATTATCCATATTGTTTGTAATTCTATCTTGGATAAAGTTTTGTTGGTTTTGCATAAAATTAACATTGAAATTTTCTTGTATCTCTCCAAAGAACTCACTCATATCAATCTTACTAAAATCAAGCTTTTGGAACTCCTCTGGAGTGAAGCCTTTACACTGAGGGCTTTCAGCACTTCCCCAGTCTTTTGCCAACTGAGGACGACCTTGCTCGTTTATGATACGAGCTAGTTTACTATTAAAACAACAATGTGATTTTTTCCATTGAACACATATTTTAGTAAAGCCAAGGTTTAGCTTTTTAGAGCAATACTCACCAACATAATGGCATCTTTCTTGATCATTTAATTTTGCTAATTTCATCTCTTCATCTTTACAAGCAACAAGACCTAAAAACACTTTGTCTTTATCACAACATCCACCACCAGTTAAACCAAACAAAATATCTTTACTTCTACATCTGTTATCTTGGCCATTGAAAATATATATTTGGCCATTACAATTACCACTATTATCCCATCCGTTGTTATCGGCATCATTAAGCCCTACTTGTGTATCAGTTGTTTCAATATCATCACCACCAAAACAAGGGTAAGGAGAACACTGATACTTATTATCTACCAAAGCACATTTTCTATCTGGAGCTTCTTGACAAGTGTACTTCTCTCTCTTGCAGTTCCCAGTTGGAGGAGTTGATGGGTTACAACTTCCATCTGGCAATAAATTTTCACCGTTGCAATCACCGCCAGTTTCTTGAGGTATATAGTTCAAGCCATATTCATTATTGTCATTCTCACATAAGTAGTTATAGTATGAATAATCAAGTTGGCATTTATTTGTACTTGTATTTAGAGTACCTTTGTTACAAGACGGCTCATATCCATTGTAACACTTAGTTGGATCCGCTCCTTGATAAGCATTACTACCTACAAATTGATTATCATTGCATTTATATTCTGTACTTGTATTGAGGGAGAATGAGTTTGTTAGATATGGGCTTCCTATTAATCCACATCCTGAACAATAATAATTTTGAAAATAAACAGAGCAAGCACCACTTTTATTACATACAATCTTTGCGTTTCCACATTGTTGATAAGAGACACCATTTAAAAATTGGTTCGGATCATTTACAACAACAGTTCTTTTTAAGCCACCTACGGACGGACAACAATCATAATATTTTACCGTTGCTTGGTTATTGTTACAACTAAAATCAATATGACAACAACTGTCCGCCCCTGGCATACAAGGTACACTAATATTTTTACAAGAAAGGTTCGTTACCTTAGTTGCATCTCCAACTTGCTCATAACATACTCCATTGATGATAGTTCCGTTACAATTTGGATCAGTGTTAAGCGTACTATCTACTTCTTGAGCCGTTCCATCTGAATAATCCCATTCTTGAGCACAATCAGCCATTTGGCTAGGACAATAATCAGTACCATATTTATCTTGTTGGCAATCATATAGTTGGCCAGTGTCGATTGTTTGGTCTATGTCCTTATTGTATATCTTAGTGCTGCACTGAGTACCTGCAATTTGATTTTCTTGAAAGTTTGTAGGTGGAGTATAACACTCTGGCATTGTATCAAATTCAAAAACCGCATAGTATTTTATTGGATTATTGTAGCTTGTTTTGTGGTTTCCAAAATCAGCCCATTTTCCAGTATATGCCATCGCCACCCAGTGTTCACCAAGAGGGGATACCATCTCTTTTCCATCCATAACATCATATTCCATTACAAGATTATCTGGTTGATATTCAGCCCAGTTCTTATAAAGAAGAGATGAACCTTTTACCGTAGAAAATCTTGTATCATCGTGTGAGCAATTTGCACTAGAATAACAATAATTAGATGTATAGGTAGGATCATAAACACCTATCCAAGAGTATTCCCCATCTTTGATTAAATCTGCTATAAAAGTGTTTTCTCCACTACTGTTTGGAATTGCTAAATATCCACCACTATTCTCAGCCAAGAGCTTTGCATCTTTGTATGTTAGCTTACTTACCGTTGTTGAGTAGTAGTGGCCACCATACTCTTTAAAATCTCCATAATCGCTACAAATTAAAGCATAAGATTGAGTTGAAATTAATACCAAAAATGTTGATAAAAAAAATTTTAGTTTGTTGATGAGCATACCATATCCTTTGTCGCTTCACTTACCGCATTTAATGCTCCAGTTATTTCTGCAAAGTTGTCTATTGCACCGCACTGATGCTTAACACTTTCTCCTGCATTAACAGGGCATACAGTCCAATCATTTATACACTCTCTCATTTCAGTATATTTCACTTGGTTATTTGTCGTTCCATTTTCTCTATTCGTTTCATCAAGGAAAGCATCTGTATTTTCTTTAGTCCATTCAACTTCGCAATACTTAGCTTCACCTTGAGCACCGAGGAGGAGTGAACCGCTTACATTAATAGATGAACCGCTTAAACTATCTGTATAAGCATAATTATTTGTTCCAGTAGTATTTGTAGCCGAAGCTTTTACTGATGTAGATCTGTTTGTAAGATCTGTTTTATAGCTATCATCAAGAGGCGTGTTATTGCCTGCACCCTCATTTAAAATATAATAAGCACTTGTATCATCGTTTGACTGAGACAGTGCTGCATTATCTGATTGTGATTGCATATTTGAGCCATCCATTGAGATGCTAGGCTTAGTGCCTGATGAGTTGCTACAATTTGAGTAATCTTGCCCCCAGTATTTAACTGTATTTCCATCGTTCTCAGCTTTTGTAATAACATATTGAGAACTATCTGACATTAAAGGAGCAATAGCTCCAGAAACATCATTTAATACACTTGCTTTTTGAGTACCTGCAAGACTTCCACAAGAGCTATTTATACAATAACATCCACCTACTAAATCTGGTTGAGTTTCATTGAGCCAAAGTGTTCCGCCACTATAACCCCACTCGTAATACTTACAATTATTCCAAGTTCCAGAAGAGCATTTAATGGCACCATTAGAGCAAACACCACTTATCCCTGCAAAAGACCACGATGTTTCTTTTGAGCCGTCAAGGTTTTTATCCATCTGAACCGATACTGTAATATCGCTAGTTCCACTATAACCAATTGAAAGGTACTCTTTTGTGCTTCCCTCTCCACAAATTATTTTACCGTCTCCAGTTTTTGAACCATCAACCGTAGCAAGTTGTTGATCCGTTGTGATTGGATTATTAATATTTCCGCTCATATTTCCTTTAAAATGGTTGAGAGTAGAGCTTCCAATAGCTTGGCCAGCGTTCCAGTTATCATCTGCATACGATAGCATCACAAGAGATGCAGCTAATAATAAAGCTTTTTTCATCCCTTATTACCTCACCCACCAAAACTTGAGGAAGTCCATAGCGGAGATTTTTGGCGGATATTTTTTTCAAGATCCATATAGTAATTTACTAAATCAACTTGCTTAGTAAAATCAGCTGCAACTCCAACCATAATATCATTAATTTGTTGTCTATTTTGTCTTGCTACAAAAATCAAATCATCTACTTTTTTCATATCTGCATCACTCAATACATCCGCACCTTTTTGTCTTTTGTACACGGCTAAATATCTTGTCATTTCATCTGTTAGTTTTCTAATAAGAGCATCAATTTGTTTAAGAGCAATAAACTCAGCCGTTTTTTCTATTCCAGTATCTCCAAGAACTGAAACGACATTAATAATACGATACACTGGAACTGGCATTGAATTGATAAAGTTTTTATCAGATATGTTCAATGCTTCATTTGCGTTGATCTTATTTACAATTGCAATGATTTTATCCTCAGTCATCTTTTTCATACCGCCAGTTGGAATTGTAATTTGCTTAGTAGGATAACTAGGCTTCATTTTCATACCGCCACTTTCAGCTTGAGAGAACCCAACAGTATCAACAGTTCCACCCTCAAGTAAAATTTCGATAAATTTCGTATGATCAATTTCTGGATGGATAATTTCAACTTTAATATCAGTCTCTTTTGAACCATCTGTTTTAGTTTTTTCTTTTGTATAACCAACAACATCACCGACCATAGATCTTGTTAATGCTTCCCACTCTTCACCATTTCCAAAAATAGTACCGTATGTATCAGTAGCACGCTTCACTAATGAGCCTTGGAGCAAATTCTCTTTTGCACCCTCAGCTCCACCGTTCATCCAAGCATTAGCACCGTTTACCCATCCTTGAATGGTTCCTGATGTATCTTCGATAGCTTTTGTGTGAGAAGACAGCCAACTTTCACTACCACCAGTTTTAAGTGCATCACTGGCCATATTTCCTATTTTTGCTCCAGCCCAGTTACCAATTTGTTGAGACATCTTACAAGTATCAAAGTTCATATTATTAATTGCATTTGCAATTTTTTCAAGCTCAGTCATAATCGTATCACAGTCTTTACAAAGAGTTGATAGAGCCATTTTAAATGCAAACGCTGGAGCAGCTGCGGAGATCTTCTTTAACTTCTCTACAAGGTACTCGAAATTCAAATATGAAAATCCACCAAACACCATATCAATACCAGAACAACCGACATTTATCGATGGAGCTTGCATATTAAATGGAGTCACTGTTCCAAGTCCACCCCATCTTACTCTTGCACTTCCAAGAGTATAGTACCCTCTTGATTGTGTTTTATAATATCCTGCATTTTCAGTTGTTATCGAAGTGTCGAGGTTGTTTTGAATAAAATTTGTTAAATTAGCCGTTGCAGGAGTTGATAACGAAATAGTTGCGGCCAACGACAAAGCCGTTATTTTTTTTAAATTGACCATATTGCAATTCCTTGTATTTGATCTTCTTTTACGAAGCCCCAATATCTGCTATCGTAGCTTCTCGGATGCGTTCCCATTACAAAAAAGCTTCCTTGTGGAATTATTCCATTGTATGTAAATGGAGTAACTGGATTACCGTTTTTATCAGTAGTCTTTGCTGTACCAAGAAAATTATCATTGCAATAATAATCAAGTCCTTGTGTACTTAGTTTATCCCCACCCTCACATTCAATAAGTTTTCCAAACTTTGAAGCTTTTTTGAAATAAGGCGTTTCAATAGGGAGATTAAAATAAACGATTTCGCCTTTGGCAAGCTTATTATGCCAATCTTTGGTATAGACAAAAAAATCTTTATCAAGACTTTTGGTAACAATAACTCCTAGTCCATATTGAGTACCTATTGCTTTTAAAGCTAAGGTACCTATTCCAAAAACTACAAGACCAGCTGCTACATATTTGAGAACTTTTTTTGTCTTATCGTTCATTTATCGCCCTTTCTTATATTTTTTTATAACAGTTTATATTTTAGCATATTTTATGCTAATTTATGCTTTTGTGATTTACTTCTTTTGTATAGATCTGTAAAACTTCACTTGTAATATCTTTCACATTTTTAGAAGCAATTGCAGGTTTTACGACAATAATTGCATTATCTCTTTTTGCTATATATTCAACGATTTTGTCAATCGTGGTGAGGTAGTTTACAATCGCATCCTCAGTCGGTTGTTGCCCTTGTCTGAATATCAACTCTTTAAGTTCACTTTTCTTTTGCTCTACAATCAGTTGAGAGTCAATCATATAAAATTTTGGTATTTGATCTTGTACCTTATATTTGTCATAAGCGAACACTACAAGTCCGCTTATAGCCAAAGAATATACAATCATAAGTAAGAAGTTGCTCAATTTCATTTTATTAGTCCTTTTCTTTTGCAAGTGTTTCAATCGCTTTAGCTAAAGTCATCCCTCTCTCTACAAGTTGGTTGATTTTTGCTTTATCTTTTGGATCAGTTGTCGTAAGATAGTAAAAGAACCTATCCATCACAAGTCTATACGGCAGTTTATATTCCTCTGGAGTAATCATAAATAGTTCTGAATACTCACCTTTTACTGTTACAATAGATCTCAATATCTCTTTATCGAGGTCGCTAAAATTAAATACCTCTGAATTAATAAGCATATTGATTGAGGTTTCAGTTTGCTTCATAAACCACTTCCAAGAAGAGTTATTGACAATAACCGAACCTGCTTTACTAAGCCCACCAGATTTAGCATTGTAAATATCATCAAAACCTTGTGTAGCAAGAATAATAGAACCATCATATTTTCTAGCTCTACGATATGCTTGCTCAATAAAGTCATCCATTCTAGGATTTTTCCCTAAGAAACGGTGAGCCTCATCCAAGATTATCTGTATCCTATTTTTTCTATCTCCACTCATATACATAAGTTGGTTGATATGGTAGATAAGGAGCATAATAATTGGGTCTCTAATATCTGGATGGTTTTCAATCCCTTTGAACTCAACTACGATGAACTCTTTTTTGATATTAAACTCATTTTTACCCTCAAGGAACCGAGAATAAATTCCACCTCTACAAAATGTACCAAGTTGATCAGCAAAATCTTTAAACCTACTATCTTCTACTTGTCTCATTTTATCTCTGATATGAGTAACTTCCATTTTGTTACCAAACTCTTTAAAAAGAAGCTTGATGTTATCTTGTAGCTTCGTTTTGATAAGTTTTTCATCTTCTAATGCTCTTTGTTCACTCTTTGAGCTTCCAAGCATATACACAAAATCTGAAAGATATGCCAAATCTTCCATAAGCTCTACTTCATCGTGAATTTCACTAAATGGATTAAAGCTTATCGGCTTTTGAGGATCAAGGAAAATATATTGTCCGTCAATCGTTTCACAAAGCTTCAAGAATGAGTTATCATAATCCAATACGAAAACCCTATCTCCTCTTGCGTATGAGTTAAATCCAAGCATATTTAAAAGAACCGATTTACCTGCTCCAGATGTTGCAACTAAATAAGCGTTAAAGTTGATATTTGAGACAAACAGATCAAAGCCAGACATTTGAGCACGGCGTGAAAAAAGCATCAAGTTTGGGTGATTTCCTTTGTAATCTGCTTCAAGTGGTACAAATTGAGCAATTTGATCTGGAAACATACTTCTATATTTTCCAGTGGTTTCAAACATATACTCTTTGTTTATTCCCATTGGTAACGAGGCCATAAAGTTAAGGTGGTGAATACCCATCGCATCATCAAGAGTAATCGCTTTATACTCTCCACCTTTGTTCCAGTAACTCATAATTGTTTGAGCGTTCTCACTTGCATCTTCATAAGTGTCACCACTCACAAGAACATTAAGATCCATTGCATAGAGTTTTTCTTTTCTGCTATCAATACGGTCAAGAATTGACACACTCTCCTCTTTAGCTGCTGCGAACTGTCTAAAAATTGCTTCACTCCATTTTTGGCCAAGTATCATAGAGTGATTACGAGCCACACCGTTTGTCTTTTTCTTTGGAAGTCTTGTAATCGATGTAGTAATCATAAAAGTATCTTTGAATTGGTTGGTATCCAATGCTTTTGATACATAATCGCCTATTTTTTCTCCAAAATCTGAGATATGAGCATATTTAGGAAGTGCTTGAGGAGTTAAACTTATCCAACTTCTACCATCGCTCTCAAGATGAGTATCTTTTACCACGACCTTAGAGCTTGGAGCAATAAGTTGGTTATTTAGATAAGCATACTCATCGTATGCAGGAATATCTTTTAAATCGTGTCCGCCGTTGAACAATTCCCAGATAATAGGTTTTACAAAATCTGGAGTAGCATTTTGAGGAGCAAAATGATTAGCTGCTAAGATATTTTTTAGTACCGATTTATAGCTCATTAGAGCATCTTTTTTTGTGGACTTAACCGAAACAAAAAGAGTAAAGTTTTTTAGCTTTGCAGTCATCGATCTTGATGGAGCCTCTTCTGTTTTGGAGTAATAAAAATCAGCCATATTGTCAATTGCAGATGCTAAAAGCTCACCGTGTTCTTTATCTTTTTTAGATCTTGTTTTATGCTCACTTCTCCAGTTCTCAATTACTAATTTTAAATTCTTACTACCAACTAGCGTGAATTGAATAAAAGTGTTATCTGGAAGTTTATTTAACATCTCCTCGATAGCAGTTGCAGTAGATGTTCCCATTCTAATCCTTGGAGCACATTGAAATACACAACCATAACTATCATCATTGTTAATATACATCTCAATATCAGGATCATAAAGGTGATAAGGGAGAAATTTAGAGAGTTTATATCTTCTAAACACGCTTCCCCATATTTTTGTTGGCAACGAAGCAATATCAGCTAGCGGTGCAGTTAATGGATTTTCACTCATTGTGAAACCTCATTGTAGTCAAATATTTTTTCATCTCTTGCATTAGTTGCAGGGTCGGCAAGTACGAACTCACCCTCTTTAACTTTTACCCAACTCTCTTGGTATCCGTGGTAGATACCTGCATCACTGATGTATGGAAAAACTACCATTTGAGCGAACAGAGGTTGTCTATATAGAGGCATATCATTTTTAATCTTAACCATATTCTCTTCAACCGCTTTGTGTTGGTTTTTTTGAGCATAAACTGGTGAAGATTTTAATAGCTCTTTAGCAACATCTTTTTTATCTTTCTCAACAAAAGACTCTATTTTTGTCATATTATCGTTATTTGCAACTTGAGGAGTTGCCGTTGCTGCACATCCACTCATCAAAAGAGCAGCCGCTATTGTCATTGTCGTCATTATCTTCATTTTCATCCATCAATCCTTTTTATTGGTTTCAATTTTTAGCCATTTTGTTGAAGTGTACCCACCGCTTTTTAGTTTCGCCCAAGAATAACCACTCTCATTAGTGATAATCTCACTTATGTTCACGACCTCACCGTGTTTTAGATACCTTATATGTTCACCATCCGCAGTAGGTTTGCTTCTTATGTGTAATGTATGAGCCATTACTTTGCCTACAAGGGGTTTTTCAATCTCAATGACATCATCATCGCTTTTTGTTTCATCGAGGCTTGTAGCATAAACTCCAAGGATTTCAACGGTCGCTTTTGGTTCTTTCATTTGTTGTTGCTCTTCTTGTATCTCTTTAAGTCTTGTTTGTAGCTCAACTATTTTTTCTTCAAGAGTTTTGTTTTTTTGGTTTACCACTTCAAGAGCATTGCTCGTATCATCATAATGCCCTATGAGCTTTATGATAGCCTTTTGCATAATCTCCATATCTTTTACCGTATCGTTTGCTAAAAGAGATGAAGAGACCAGTAAAGATGCAGCGACTAACGCTATCTTACTTTTTTGTAATGATGCTTTTATGAATATATCCGCCATCTATTTTTACCCATCCGTTTTTTTCATATTCTGCATATAGCACTTCATCTTTTTTAGCAACTCTTAAAACATCTGCTTTACAAGATGGTTCTTTTCTAATGTTTGCATTGTAAACGCAAACTTTTACATCTTGGTTAAGGGTATGAATAACATCATCTCCAGAGCCTTTTGAACAATCCACGACATTAGTAGTATTTTGAGTTATCTCTTCTACCATAGTTGAGGGCATAGAGGACACAGCTCTATTTACTCCAGTACCTACAATTGCTCCATTTTGAGATGCCATCTTTGATATAACCATCTTTTGGATATTTTGCTTTGTTCCATTATCCATACCAGTAACAGAATTGTTTTGAATAACTATTGGACGACCATCTTGTAACTTTTTAATTTCGATTGCTTCTACAATCTCTTTTAATCTTTGGTTCTCAATAGAACTGTTTATATCATTTCCGATTGGCTTACCGATATTTTCTTGCTTTACTTCTTTATCACTACATTCACCATCACAACCCTCTTCCTCTTGGTTGAGTTTTTTCTTTCTAAGTTCATCCATATCAAAGCTCATCTCATAAACTTCCGATACAGATGCACAAACACCACTATTTTTCCCTTTTTCACATTGAAAGTTATCTCTATAAGGTAACATTGAGCAACCAGTCATTAGAACGGTTGCAGCAACTGTTAGAGCAATACTATTTTTTATCATCGCTTTTATCCTTTTTTAAATACTCATCCATTTTTGGGATATTTGCACCATCTATAATGCTAATAACTTTATCGCTATTTTTTTCTATTACAAAAATTTTAGGCGTTCCAGTTACACCAAGTTTTTGGCCAAGAGCTTTCATTTTTTCAAGCTGCTCTTTTGCTTTTGGAGTTATATTTACACCAAGATCTTTACCAGTTGCTTTTATTTCCCCTATTGCTTTTTTGAAGTCCTTAGAAGATAAAGCCTCTAAACTCCATTTTTCAGCGTTTTTATGAAACGGCAAAGGTAAGAAGTTTATATGTAGTGTCGTATCATACTTCTCAAAATGCTCCTCAGCTTTAATACAATAAGGACATTCTGGATCTGTAAATATTACAAACTCATATTTACTTGCACCTTTACCGTAATTTACTTTTACAGCATCTTTTGTAAGTTCAGTTTTATTAAGAGTTGTAAGCTGCTCATTTTGAAGTTCACTTTGCCATTTTTCTCTATCATTAGCGGTAATATTTTGTCCGCCTGCGGTATAAATTTCACCCACAAAAATAAGTCTTTTAAATGGATTGATATATAGAATTTGTCCGTTTGCAAGATATGCTTTATAAAAACCGTCCGCCTCAGCTCTTATGATTTTTTCAACTTTTGTAGATGGTATGATACTTTTAACCAAACTTGACTCTTGTTGCTCTGTAAGCGTAAGTGCTTGATAACCACTTGCCGTTGCTGCATCCGCATATAAAACCACCGCAGATGCAAAAATACTTAGTGCCATTTTTCTCATTAATCCCATTTTCATCATTTCTTATCTCCTTGATTAGTGTTACCGCCTGCTTGCTCCATCTCTTCGATAGTTTTCAGCTCTACCATTTGTGTTGTTATAATATTAATTTCTCTTCCAGCCGAGATTTCAATTACTGGAGCAATTTGATCAGCCATTTTCAAATAAAAATCGGCCAGTTTTTCAGCAGATTTTGAAAGTCCACTAAACGCTCCCATTTCCATCGCTTGTCCTGCACTCAAATCATTTGTTGTTGTGGTTGTACCAGTTGTACCAGTTAGAACGACTTGGTTTTGTTGAGCAAAAGCATCTCCTACACCTTGTAGGAACCCTGCAATTAAAGTTCTAGCCAATAATGCACCTTGCTTTGTTACAACTTCACCTTTAAGTCCAAGTTTTCCATCTTCACCAGTTGCAGCACCTTTAAAAGGCATATCTATATGTTTACCTTTATTTGTGATACAAGAGATGTTATTTGTTCTTATATATGCTCTCTCAGCAGTCAAGTCACCGTAACCCTCTCCTACAAGAAAACACTCTTTAACATCATATTTCCATCTGTTTGGTAGGATTGATAAATCTGTTACTTTCATTAGAACTGGAAGCGGTGAGGTTTTAGCTTGAGTCATCGTTGGAGCATCCATCCCAGACAAAAGAACCGCTTTTGTGATAGAACCAGTTGAAATTACTGTTTTATCTTTTGGCTTACTTTTTTTTTCTGGATCTATTGGCTTTGCAACTTGTGTATATTCCAAAGCTCCCTCTACTCTAGTGTACTTTGTGACAGCTTTTCTTTGAACCTCTGGAACATCTCCAAGTTGGCTTATACCAAGTGCTCCAGTTGTACTGTTTTCGCCGTCATTTGGTTTTGGATAGTTTGAATACAAGCCTTTATTATTATCTCCAAAAGGAAAAGGTTGATTATCTTTTGTGTTTTGAGATTGAGGTTGAGCTTTGTTGTTTTTATCTTGTTGCATTTTTATATCAACAATCATTTTTTTCAAATCACTAAGCTCTTTACTCAGTTTATCATTATCTTTATTGAGACCATCAACTTGTTTTTTTGCTATTTTAAGATCCACAGCTGCATCACCAACCCATCTCGTTTTAGCCATTGTGTCCTCTTCAACGATTTTAAAAGAACCTACATCTCGTTTGTCCTCTTTTTTCTCATCGCTCACCATCATTAAAAGAACCGCCATTGCAACAAACAATCCGATAAAAATAAGTACCTTATTCATTTTTTGATTGTTTTCAGCATTAGACGGATCACGGTCATTACTAAACAATTTCAAAAAGATGTTACTCATTTTTCAGCCTTTGTCACAATCACTACAAGAGCTTTTCCAAATGGTAGAAGATGATTTACTTCATTGTCATAGTAAGCAGTAATTGATTTTGGAGTTCCAGTTGCATATTTGATATATTCTTTTGGATTTAATTTTTTTGGTTTATCTGTTTTATTTAAAACCTCAACCAGTGATGCAGTGTAGATAACACCCTCGTATGTTGCAACCTCTTTTATTTTCAAATCAGCTACATCACTTAAAAGATTATCAACTTGCTTCACTTTATACCCTTGAGGTGAACCACCTTTTAAAATTTGTTGAGAAATTTTTGCAAGTGTCGAGATGTAGCTATCATCTGTTTCATATCTCACAATCTCTTCGGCTTTTTTAGTGAAGTCATTAACTATAATTGTTTCAGCTTCTATGTCTTGAGGGTTAAAAGCAAAAGCATAAGTTTTACCATCTGTTACAAAAAACACTTCCGATGGTTTTGCTTTGTCATAAATGATTTCTGGCTCACCAATTTTCTCTACTTTATCTTTTGCGATAACTTGCACTTGCTCTTTTTGAATAGGTACATACTTTATAAATGCTTGATTATCAGCTATTTTAATATCCACACCTTTTTCTTTAGAATAAGCAACATCCAGTATTTTAGAGGGAAGAACTATTCTATTAACACTTTTGTTTGATACATTTATTGTAATTGTCTCCGATGTAGGGTTATCAATTACAGTTACGGCAAATATTTGAGCCGTAGCCATTATCAACATTAATAATATTTTCTTCATTTATCATCCTTAGTAATTTTAATATCATAGATCCAAAATCTACCTTGCTTAATTTGGTATTCAATCCTTACCACCGCTTGCTCTGATTTCATTATCTTATCTGAGATAATATCTTTCATTACACCAGTAACTTTGATGAGACCTTTTTGATCAACATTTACAACTGATGGAAAGAACACCCTGCTAATAGCATTATCAGTGATATAGTTCATTTGTTCTATAAGGTTTGCTTTAACTTCATAGTAATAATCTGGAGAAACAAGAACCAGTAAATTATCTATATTGTGTTTTGCAGTCTCTTTTGTTACATTCATAAGATTAAATACTGTAAATTGAGCCATTTCGTTAAGGTAAGATTTTGATACTTCATTACCAGTAACCCAAAACTCTTGATTTACAACTTTTGGTGGCATAAACACCACTTTTTGATTATCCATACGACTACTGATTAGATATGATTGGAATATGATCACACCGAGCAACACGATAGTAACAATACGAAAAGTCCAATTCTCGTATATGTACTTATCCATTTTAAATTTGAATTTGTCAAATAGCATTTCTATTACGCTCCTATAAAGTATCTCATATAAGACGGTGGAAGTGTCTTAGGTTGTCTTATTCCCAACATATAAAGTATATGCAGGAAAAAACCTTTAATTTTTGATTTTTTGATTTTTTCATAAAGTGTAGCTGCTAGTACACCAGTTCCAAAAAATGTAGCAAAGGGGATAAACCCTTTTGTGAACATAATGGCGATACCTACAAAAACAGAAAACACCATTAAAGTATCAACTTCCCAGTTCCCAAACATAGGCTTAGTGTCTATGAATTTATTGATTTCAACATAATCATTTGGCTTCACCATTAACTCCTTTTTTTATATGGTTTATTCAAGTCTTTTGAGAAAAACCTCAAAAAACCACAATGTAAGTGCGGAGATAACTCCGCCTTTACATTAGAAAGTTGCACTATTGATAGCACTAATGATCGTATTTCCTTGTGTAACTAACACAGCAAAACCGAGCATCAAGAAGAACTGTAAGATAGAACCAGCGAAAGCTCTCCATACACCAACCGCAAAGAACATCAATGCGATAATTCTTGCAACATAAGTATCATCTAGCCATCCACTTAATGTATTCCATAAGCTTTGAGCACCTAAATAATTATCCGTTGTACCTGCAAAAGCCGCCGTTCCTAAGAAAGCGAATAATGCGAAGAGAATTGCAATTTTCTTCAATAAAAACTCCTTTTATTATAAGTTGATTTGACTACTTTAGTTTGTCACCGTTTCTTTTGGCATCCAAAAGTTGTATTTTTATCGCAGCACCCCCTTTTAGAATATATTATGCTAGAATTGTATATAAAGTTTTTTTAAAGTAAGATTAAAATAAGTTAATCTATAATACTATTTTATATACTGTATAGCAATTTATTTTAGAGAGAGGCGAATGAAAAAAAGAGACCAAGAAAAACTAGCAAGTTTAATCCTAAAAAGTAAGGGTATGCTCGCTACGAACACCAGTCAAAAAATGACTTATGATGAGATGGGTAGCATTGCAGATTTTGCAGGGATAAACTTTCATAAATGGGCGAATAGTACGAATACGCCAAAATCTGTCATAGGAGTTCTTAATCTTCTCTCTTCCCTTGATAACCACCAAATTATTCAGTTAATGAATATGTGGAGAGATGAGGATAAATCACTCCCCTGCTCCCTTACTGATTAGTTTACCATCTTTCATAATTATAAATTTATAACTACTATTAAAAGGATTTTTGAAGCACTTAAATGTAAATTCATTGATTTTAGTCATTGCTTGATTTTGTAGTTTACAACTTGCTTCAAGTCTTTTGCTAACAGATTGTAGCTGCTCTTTAGCTTCATCTGTAAGCTCTTCTACTCCAGTTCTACCAACATAAGATAATTGTCCGCCGTTGCATTGTTTAAAGTTTTGGATCTGAGCATTTTGCAACATCCTCTTAGTAACACTTGCATACTCGCAACCATCTGGCTCAACACCATTGTAAGATGTTTCATATTGAATTTGTCCTATTGACTTATATGTATCCGTTTTAGTTGAGAGTGTATATGTTGCTAGTTCTTGCTCTACTCCAAGAGCTGCTACTTTCTTTTGATTGTATTCTGTCATAACAGTCTCTTTTGATAACTCTTTACTCTGAGTTGAGGTTTTTAAGGGAATAGTATCCGATGTGGCCTTTGCAAACGATACACCTTTTGTCTCAAGATACTCTTTATCAACACTTTGTTTAAAATCAATAGTAGAGCCATTATGTACCAGTGTAAACTCTTGAGCTTTGTTGCTTGAGTTCTCGCACCATACATAATCTTTATCCATAAAGATATTAATACTACTCGTATCTTTTATTTGTTCCAATCTCGCAAAATAATAATCTTCAATATCCATTTTTTTATAAGAGCTTAGAGCGTTTGCAATATATAAATTCCCACCATTGTAACTACAATATTTTTGAGCACCAGTTATTCTCTCATAACCCCAAGGCATTTGAGCCGTGCTATCAATGTTAAATAACTCTTTAGGAGTGTTGCTTTTAGCTACTGTATCCTTGTATTTTTTACTTTGAAGCCAAAATTTTGAATTTGTGTTTTGAATATTATCGTGAGTGGTGAGGTAGTATCTTGAATATGTTCTTAAAGTTCCACCGCCCATCATATTATTTTGTCGAAGAGCAATATCTTTTTTCATATATTCAATCTCAAAACTGTCTTTAGCCGAAGCACATTTGTAAAAGCCACTATAATGACCAAAACCTTGTCTTGTCATATCATTTCTATATTGTACATAGTCCATACTAAATGATGTTGGCAGCTCTTGCAATTCATTTATAACTTGATCACCGTATATTCCATTGCCACCTATGGCTTGACAATACTCTTTAGCATCTCCAAGAACTTCCATAATATCTCTTGCATCTGCTAAACTTGATTGTTCATTAAAAGTTCTATATTCGATTATTGTTTGGTGAGGTTTTTCGGCGATAATATCGTAGTCTCTAGTTTCGTTAGCTCTTTTTTTTATGATATAGTCTTTAAAGCTTTGAATATCTTTTGTTATTGGTATGTTTGGTTTAGTACCTGCACATCCAGAGAAAAGAACCGTTGCGGCGATACCGCTCATAAGTAAAATATTACATTTTTTCATTTATAGTGTCTCCCATTTCCCTTTTTCTTTGTATTGTATTTCGGTGCATCCCCAAGCTGGCATACCATAGTCATCCAGAGGAGAAAAAGCATCTTCACTTGAACCGTCATCACTATACCCTTTTCCATATACTTCGCCATCATCATCTAAAAGTCTAAATTCACAAGTTAGCTTTTTTTCAAGGTGAGGTTCATAATCAGCGGAACAGATAGGCTCTTCCAATTTTTCATTAAAAGCAATAATGATTTTCCACATATTTTATCATCCTTTTTGTAATTTCTAGCATAATTTTATCTAAAATTTGGTAAACTGTCAATAGTAGCTATTGACAAATAGAATAAATAATGCTAAAATTTGTTTAAGTTTTGGAGGTGGATGTATGTCAAAAAAGCCAATAATTGATAATGAGGGATTAAGAATTTTGATACACGGTAAACAGTCTAGTTTATTTGATTTTTTGGAGCCAACGGTAGAAGTATCAGAGCCAATCAAAAAAGAAGAGCCTAAAGCTATAAAAGTTTCTTCTCTTGATTATTCTGATGTTGAAAAAATGGAGCTTGAGGATCTTCTTGTTCAAATAAAAGATCTTATTCAAACTGGCGTAATAAAGCAAACAGATAAATATTTTAGATTATGGCTTGGTTATCGTCCAAATATCGTTAAAGCACCGCTTGATGATGATAGTTACAATGTTATGGCCATAGCTTGGAGTGACTCGGCTATATACTATGATGTTTTTAACAACGGTGGTGAGGTAATGAGTACCGAAGAGTATCTTAATGCTTGTGATGCAGCAGGAGCTTATACAAAACGAGCTTGGCAACACTATTATGATGACAAGAGTACAACACCTGCAAACATTATGGAATTTTTCAAGATTAAGGAACATATCAGAGCGGTAGCCTTTGCAAACGGTTCAAAAGAAGAGTGCGAAAGAGCAGCTCAAGTTTTAATAGAGTGGAATAGAAACCACATTAAAAGCCTTGAGGAGCTTCACGCAGATAAAAGTTATGATTTTATTAGAATACACCGAAGAAAAGGCGAGATTGAAAGCACTCGTTGTATGAACGGAGAGTGTATCGGTGGAATTATGACAAGAGAAGTCGCATATTAAGGGGAAAATAATGGAAGATCTAAATATACTTGATGTTGTTGGCAACGATGCAATAGCAATCATAGAGGGAGATACAAGCCTACACGATGATATAGAAGAGGTGTACGATTTTTTAGTGAAAAATGGTAAAGAAGTCCTTGCTTTGACTGATATTTATTCTTTTCCAAGAAAACTGGAGAAACTTAAAACACACGATGTTCAAACTATCATTATTCAAACTACTGGACTAAATCCAAAAATTAAAAACCTTTTCGATAGGTTCTTAAAGCTTGGTCATAGTCCTAAAAATTTGATGGTTATTTTTAAAGAAGATCTATTTTTAAATCTAATCTATGAGTTTAAAGACCTTGATGTTTATAAGTTTGGAGAGATAGCTCCAGATGCAGTTGAAGTGTATATGCTTGAATATTGTAGCAGTTCTAACAAAAAGGATGAAAATGAGTAAAGAATTAGTAGAAAAAGTCTCAAATCTAGGGCTTAGAGCGTGGCAAGAAAAGATTATCTTTGATGCCCTACTCTATCATTTTATAAACGGTGAAGAACTCGATAAAGCCGTTGAAATAGTTAAAAAATATAATAGCGAAGATGAGTTGTTTTTCGATTGTAGTGAGAGCGAAGATAGGCTTTCTCAATATCTTGCAAACGCATCTCAAGTATAGGAGGAATAAAGTATGCTGCAAGATAGATTAAAAGCCATTAAAAGTGTGTGTAATAAGCGATTACAGAACGGTGCAACACTTGAGAGTATAAAAGAGTACCTCTCTAGCCTTGCATCCAGAGAAAAGAACCAAAACATATCAAAAATGATACTGGATATAAAAGATAATATCACGACAAGCACCTTAACAGTTCCAGTTATTAATTTTGGTAAATAGGGAGGAAAATTTGCTTATTTTTACAACTGATATAGACAATTTAAAGGTTATTGCAAGTGTCGAGGATGTTGCTGAGGCTTTTGCCTCTTCTCTTGGTCAAAGCAGTATAAATATCAATAAAAAAGAGTGCTTTTTGAGCTTCACCAAAGAGAACCAAGTTAAATGGTGTAAGAGCAACTTTAAAAAAAGCAATATTTATCTTTTAAAAAATGCAAAAATCATTAATAATGGTGAGGTAATTAAACCTCATCAAGAGGGTATTAAGGAGAGAGATTATGCAGAGAATAATTGATGCTAAAATTGGGCTTATTAACATCTTTCAAAGTGATGAGATAGAGTTTCATATCAAAAAAATTGAAACTTCTTTGAATGGCCATATTCTAAAACCTAACACTAAGACAAACTTAGATGATTTTTTCAACGGTGAGGTCGAGTATTTGGGCTTATATGACGGCTATATGCAGTTTAAAATAGGAGAGGATAGCGACCTTTTTGGAACTACTGTATGGGTGAACTCTTTTAAAAAAATTACGGATACGAGAATTTGTACTGTTTATCAAGCAGGAACCGCACGAGATTACAACTTTAAGAATGGAGTATGGAAATAATGGAACTAACACCAGAGCAACAATAAATAGTAGAAACAGAGTTTGATGATGTTCTTTTGGTAAATGCTTATGCAGGAACTGGAAAGACAAGTACCTTGGTTAAATTTTGCGAAGCAAGACGAGGTAAAAAGATACTTTATATGGCTTACAATAGTGCAATGGCAAAAGAAGCTTCTAAGAAATTTAAGCATCTTGGAGCAGGCGTTTTTGTAAAAACTATGCACTCTTTGGCTTATGCAGCTATTGGAAAAGACTATAAAGAGCGGTTAGGAAATCTAAGAGCACTTGATATGTTGCCATTTTGTGAAGATGCGGCCGAAAAAGAACAATACTATCACGCATATTTACTTTTGAAGTTGATCCGTGATTTTTGTAACTCAAAATATACTATGGATGAATTTTTAAAGAAAATATCTGAAAAAGGTGCCGATTGGGGGCGTGAAAATAAAGCAAGTGTAAGCTATTTCATTGACAAGTTACCAAAAGTTTGGGAGCAGTTGCAAACAGATGATACGCTTGCATACGAACACGATTTTTACCTCAAAAGATACCAACTATCAGAGCCTAAATTGTACTTTGATTTTGTATTAGTTGATGAAGCTCAGGATATTAATGGTTGTGTAATTGATATAGTAATGAAACAAAGATCTAAAAAAGTTTTTATCGGCGACACTTTCCAAAGTATCTACAAGTTCAGAGGAGCAACGGACTCTCTTGAGAGACTAGCGAAGCTAAAAGGTGCCGTTACACTGTATCTTACACAGTCTTTTAGATGCCCTAGAGTTGTCGCTGGAGTTGCAAATCAGTATCTATACTTACTAAATGCTCCAAAATCGTTTAAAGGTACTCTTATTGAAAAAGAAGATGTACCAACACAAACAGCGGTCATTGCTAGAACAAATGCGAAGCTCTTTGATTATGCCATTGAAAATATTGACAAAAAGCTTCACTTTGTCGGTGGGATTAACAGCTACAATTTTCAAGACCTCATCGATATTCAAAATTTACAATGGGGTAAAAGTGATTATATCAAGAACGGTTTTATTAAGAAGTTCTATGATATGGATGAGCTTGTAGATTATGCAGATGAGGCGAACGAAGTAGATCTAAAAGTGAAAATCACTACTGTTAGAAAATATATGAAGCATAATATTAGAGATTTAGTCAAAGAGCTAAAAGAAAACAGTGTCAAAAACCAAAATGAAGCAGAGCTAGTTTTGACAACTGGCCATAAATCAAAAGGCTTGGAATGGGATCAAGTTGAAATATTGGATGATTTTATAAATCTTAGAGAGGAGATTGAAGCAGAGGGTGAGTGCATCGTAAACAAAGAGGAGCTGAACCTACTTTATGTTGCTATCACAAGAAGTAAACAAGAGCTGCTGCTTGATGAGGATTATATCCTTGATATGGATTTCCTAAAACAATACAAAGACTCAATCACGGTAGTTTAAATATGAGTTTATGGGTTTTGTACGGTACTGGTGCCATAATTGGAATAGTTATTCTATCAATATTCTCTTCTCTTAGATACAAAAGAAGAGAACGGAGATGGAGCAAGGATAGTGCAAAAGTTATTACATTTATGGGAACAAAAACTAAAGGTTTTAAGGGAGGGAAATGAGCAAAGATTACAGTTTATTAAGTGTTTCAGTTTCAAAAATGGCTAAAGCTCTTGGTATTTCAAGACAAAGGCTATATGTTATCTTATCCGATACATCTGAGAAAAACAGTGTAAGACGGAAAGCGATATTATTAGCTATGAACTTTGATAAAAAAGAGTTTGAAATAAATTTAAAATCAATAGAGGAGAAATATTATGATGGTAAAGAGTGATGAATTAAAAGAGAAGATAATTAAATCTTTGGCGTTTAAAAAGGCAATGGCGAGCAACAATCCAGATGCTTCCGATAATAGTGCAGAGCTAAGTTACAAGTTCTTTGAAGATGCACTGGTTGAATGTGATGGATGGATAGATAGTTTAAATATGCTGATTGACTTGGCTCAAGTAGGTACTGGAGGGAGTAGGGTGGCCTCACAATTTTTATGCAATATTTACAATGCAAATCGTATGCAATTTAATCCTAGAGACTTTGGTAATTTGAGTTTTAACTACTGGAATGATGCAATGAATGTTTTAAAGCTTGACCGCTTGAATTATGTAGAAATTCATCATTATGTTGAGAATGGAAGAGATATTTTTGAGAATATGATTGATAGATACGGTGTTCAAAAGGATAATGATTAAAATATATATTACTAATAAAATACTATTTTAAAAGCCTATTAATACTTTTTTAATAGTGTTTATATACTACTTCACTACTTCTAAAATACTTTTATACTACTACATTTTTAGTAATATTTAAGTAAATATATACTATTATTTAAGTAATATATTAGTATATATTTACTATTACAAAAAAAGGCTAAAAATGAAATTAACTATTGAAATTTTACAACATAGATTAACTGTACTTCAAGAGGGATTACCTCTTATGGCCACTTCTTTTGACAAGTTCTACACTAAAGAAGAGATAGCAAAACTTATCATTGCAATTCAAGAACTAGAGAGTATTTCATCACAAAAAGAAATATTTGAGAAAGCGGTCGCAAAAATTGTGGACTTAAGATCTACAATTTCTCAAGAATATGGGTGTCCTTGTTTCACTCTTGAAGAGCTTATTGAAAATAAAGAGATCAACAAAGATGAGATTGAGATATTAGACGGACTGAAAAAACTTATTAAGGAGATTGAACTATGAGTACCTCAACACAAAAAAATTATATGGACTTAATGGATGAGTTTTTCTTTGAGACAAGTAAGCTCAAAAGTGATGCAACTAATCAAGAAGTTGTAGAGCTGCTACAAGAGAACAAATCTCTCATCGATGAAATAGCATCTCTTGCAAAGGCTACTGAACTTTTTTGGCTCTCTAAGCATAAATATGAAGCGTTTAAAAAGGATATGTTTGAAAATAGAGAAATAGGTATGGAGAGAATTACATTTGCGTATGGCCAGTTACTTGGAAAAATAGCACACGCTCCAAGCTCTATACATATGAAAGGCTCTATTGTGTTGCTTATGCCTTTATTGGCGGATGCTTTGATTATTGAGGGAGAATAGATATGAGAAATATAGATCCAAGATTAGAAGCCAGACTCAAGAAGCTTTATGCTCTTGCAAAACAAGGTGTAGGCGGTGAAGCTATCAATGCTCAAAAACTTTTAGAGGATCTACTTGCAAAGCACGATATGACTTTGGATATGCTCATTGATACTGAAACTAAAAAATACTATTTCAATTACAAAACAGAGTTTGAGAAAGATATACTTTTTAGAGTTGTGTCAAACATCAAAGAGGAGTCTAATTTTTCATATCTTCAAAGAAAAGGACGAAGAAAGGTCGGTTTTGAATTAACAGCTTATGAGTACATTGAAGTTGAAATACAAAGAGAGGCTTATGTCGAGAGTTGGAAAAAGTATTTAGAGCAGGCTCAAAGTGCTTTTATCGTTGCTAATAGGCTTACTTATTATAGTTCTGGAGACAGAAAGCCAGATGATAAACCACTTACCCCAGAGGAACAAGCAGAGATACAAAGAATACTCCAGATGAGTATGGGAGTACCTGATCCAAAATTCAAAAGAAACCTACTGGAGTGCGGTGTATAATCAATGAGAGCATTTAACATTATATTTGATTTAATTACTCAATCTAAGCCACAAAATGGCCACATAAAGATAAATGAACTAAATAGACAATCTTTAAGAAGAGCAAACATTGAAATTTCGGATATGTTAAAGAGGTGTTATATCGAAAAGCAAAATGAGAGTTTAACTAAAGAGACAAGCTCACAAGATAACTATTTAGTTTCATAATCTTCTACTTTTATAAACTCACGATTTATATTTTTTAATTATTTACAAACAAATGGTAATTCTTTGATTTACATTAGAAGTGTTACAGTTACATCATACTGTAAACAATGCAGTTTTAATTTTATTATTATGTAAAGTAGTTCTTATGAAGTAGGGCGTAGTTATTACCACGCCGTTTCTACTTGCCCATTATCATTTTTCTTTTGAGAATTAGCTTGAGGTTTTACTTGAGCAGGTGTTGCTTTTGGTTTTTTAGGAGCAGATATTTCATCTCCTTTTAAAACCGCTTCAACCGCTTCCATATCATCAAAAAATATATCAGCTAATTTTTTATCTTGAGCAAGTGAAATCAATGCTTGCTCAATTGTTTTTCTTTTAGAATGGGATACTAGCTCCCAGAGCTTTTCAGCTTTTCCAGATATGGTTGTTTGCACCCTAGCCATTGTAGTACCCTCTTACATTGGCGAACTCATACGGCTTTTCAGAGAATGTAACATTTGGTGTATTTTTCAAGATTTCAACATCATCTAAAAAGTAAGCACCACCACCACTAAAGATTACTTTTTTAGCAGTTTTTAGCAAATCCCCTCTTTGTGATCTAAGCTCATCAATAATAAACTCAGCATAATCTTTTTTTGCATCTTCAATTTCATCTGTTAAGTCAGTAAGCTCACCGTAGATTTCGATTGATTTATTGATAAATATTTTTTTAGCAACCTGCTCAGAGGCATCAAACTGAAACCTTTTTTTGATTTTTGTTTGCAGCTCCGTGATAATTTCATTTGCTCCCTTTTTAGTTGCAAACGATAGGTCTTGTCTTGGTTTACCGTCCGTGAACACTAAGAAGTCAAAAGTGTTGTATCCAATATCTACGATACACACATCACCATCGTTTTTGTCTTGGTCATAATCAAGGAAGATACCTTGCCCTTGAGCCATAAGTTTGATTTTTGGTTCAATCACTTCATTATTTACATTGATAGTTTTAATTGCGTTTGTAAATTGTTCTCTCTCTTGCCAGTTCACGATTGAAAGCCCAGTTACGACTTGAATAGGTTTTGTTGTATCAAGTCCAGCTACTTTAATTGCGTGGAAAATGATTAAAGGTGAGTATTTTACAAGGAAGTTGAAGCCTCTTGTAGATACAGCATTTGTAAGAGCTTTATCGCCTACTGTATATTTTCTACCACCAAACTCATATACATCATCCGTACTATCTTGATAATCAGCTTGAGCCTCTTTTTTCTTTTCAATTGCCGAAGCAAATTTAAAGATTTTATCTCCAACCATTACTTTAGTGTCACCGTATCCGATGTCAATTGCTATTTTTTGAATTTTATCACTCATTTTATTTATCTCCCTTTTCCATTATTACATAAGTAAAATCTTTTAAGTTGTAACTACCTTTAAACTTCCATCCCTCAGCATACATATCCTCTATTGAAGTTGTATTTTTATTTCCGCCAGAGCATATAATCTTATCATCTGCGAAACCAGAAGCGTGTTTAAATTGGCATACAGCCACATCCGTTGCATTTGCAATACCTATTAACATTGTTAAAGCCAAGATTGCCTTTCTCATTCTATTTTCTCCTTGATGGTTTTTAAGGGAAGAGATAACTCTTCAACTCATTTTCAAGAACAATTCTAGCTATTTAATACTAAATAATAACTTAATAAGTAGTAGTAAAATACTACTTAACTAATACTTTTTTACTTTTTTATAAGTTTTGTGCTAGTAATAAAATACTTTTTTAACAGTAATAGAATAGTATTTATTTACTATCTTTTTGAGTAAGAAATCGCACCATATACTCAAAATCTTCTATATCATCGGCGTTTAAATTAAACTTGCCAGTAACTATTGCATATCTATAAGCGGACTCTATATTTAGCTCTGGATACTTCGCTTTTATCTCGTCTAGTTTGTCGGTTTTTCGTACACTCATTTGTCGCATTTTGTATGCGGAATAGATTTTATTATAGAGTTTTGTACCTGATGCAATAAGCTTATCTTCACTCTCTTTTGTCTTTGGTTTCATTATGAATTTTAAGAATTTTAGGTATAAACTTCTACTAATTACATACCCATTTTCAAAGTGTTGTCTATATGCTTTTTTCAACCAAGTTGTAGTTATTTTATCTAGTCTTGACCTACTGTTTTCGGCTTTTATTTTATCCATTTTATCCATAGTTTCAATGATTTTTTTTATCTCTTCATCGCCTTGTGTAATATCCCAAAGGACTCCAGTAACAGAAGCAATTGGATCATCTTTTGTTTTGTAAGAACGGTTAAAATCACTATCACTTAGCTTAGTATAGAGGTGTCTAAATGCTTTTTTTGAGTATTTATGGATGTCTAACAATGAACTCATTTTGTGTCTCCTAAAGTTGTTTTTTTGGTATTATAGCATAAGAGTAAGGAAAATAGCTTATATATAGAGAGTAAGGATTTATTTTAGTGAGTAAGGAAAAGGGCATATACCTCTAAAGAGGTTATTAAAATCATAGATTTTTGAGGAATTTTGAGTAAGGAAAAGGGCATATATATGAACGACAGTGAATAGTGTCTAAGGATTTTTTTTGAGAGGGTACTTAAAGGGGAAAATGCTCTTTGCTTTTTAGTGCGAATAAATACAAGAAGAATATCAAACAAATTTATTAAATTGTTTAAAATTTATTTTGTTTTTAGAATAATTTATGCTAAAATTAGTTATAATAATACTAAAGGAAAAAGTTACAAGGTTAAGACAAGGATTTAAAATGGCGAAAACATTAGTTGATAAACTCATAGAAAATACAACAAGAGCAAAAACAAGTAATACTAAGAGTTTAACTATTACTCTAAGTAATGAGAATTACGAAGCACTTGAAATGTTGTCAAAAGCCACAAAAACATCAAAGGCTAAAATAATCAATATGGCACTTGATGAAGCAGGGATTTTTGATATGAATAAGATTAATAAAAAACTCAAAGGAGTTGAAGATGATGGCGACAATTAAAGATTACCTTTTGACTGTTTTAGTCAGAGCAATTATTGGGTATATGTTTTTTATGTTTTTTATGTTTGTAATCTTTATAGGTTACATTGTGATTGCAGATTGGGGAAGTGCAGTTAATTTTATAATTGGCTTAACTGATAATGGTTTTGCAAAAATTGTAGTTTGGTTGCCTTTGGTTTTTTCTTTGTTCAAAGCAGATCTAAGAGCAAGTAATGAAACTAAAAAATATTACAAAAAAACTGAACACTTTTTTGAAATGTATGATACCACTGGTGGGAGATGGTAATGATAAAACTATTTCTCGCTTTAGTTGTTTTTAGTAGCGGTGCTTATGCCGCTCATAATGGTGTAATTTATACTTGGGGTTATGCTTCTGTAATAAACGATATTTTACAAGCAGTAAAAGGAGCTATTACTGGAATAGATACACTTGTTAAATCAGCTATGGCAATAGCATTTTTTATATTTGCAATTAAAAAAGCAATGGATAACAGAGTAAACCCAGTAATGGAGTTTGGGAAACTAGCTATTTTGTTTGCAGGAGTGTCTTATTTCTTTTTACAAGCTCCAGATGATGACAAGCACCGTTTTGTTATTGAAGATAGAATTACTGGTGAAATGCACACTGTTAGTCAAATTCCAATAGGTATCGGTAAAAGTTTTTCTATGTTCACAATTCTTGAGGATGGGATAGCGGAATTAATGGAAACACACTTCTCAACTCCATCAAGTATAAGTTACAGAAATGCAGGATTGGGATATTCTCTTGCAACGCACGATAATGTATCTAAGATGAGAATTATGGATAGTTATTATGCAAGAACTTACAACGAGTATATCAGCGAATGTGTATTTTATGACATTTCTTCTGGTGTCACAAATGTGGGTATGATTGTGGATAATGACAATTTAGCAGGTACAATTTTTAACACATCTTCATCAAGACTTACAAACAAATATACATCTGGCACACCATCTGGAGAGACTATTCAATGTAGTGAAGCTGCAACATACCTATCCAATACACTTGGAACTTATATAGGGGATGTAGAAAAAGTTGCAGCTGCTATGAATGGAGAAAGTCTCGTAAATTTTCAATCTCACGCTGGAGGTATTCCAGAATTATTTTTTAATTCAGCAAATAACTCAAGAGATTACTTACAACAAATGGCTTTAATAAATATGACTAATGATGCAATTGTAAACTCAGCAAAAGCATCTGGTTTGGATCCGTCAGCTTTAGCTTGGGCGAGTGCAGTCGCAGATCAACAATTTACTATGCAAATGCAAGGGCAAGGAGCAATGGCAAAAAAATATTTACCTAAAGCTAAAGCATATTTTACCGCCACTATAATCGGAATATCTTGGCTTATTGCAATATTGGCGATAATGTTTGGAGACTATAAGCATATAACAATGTTTTTTACTCTTATGCTTTGGATGGTTCTATGGACTCCAATCTTACTCATTATAAATTATTTTAATGATATGAATTTAAGAGAAACTTTCCTTGCGGTTCACAATGCTTCTGGAGTGGGTTTTACTATTAATCACAATAGGATGGTAATGAATAAGCTCTTGGAAAATTCAAACTTTGTTAATTGGATGGTAATGGTGACACCGCTATTAGCTTATGCAATAGCAAAAGCAAGTGAACACGGTTTTGTTTCTTTGGCAAGTTCATTATCTCAATCAATGCAAGGTGCAGCAAGATCTGGAGCATCTGAAATTGATAGACAGTCTAAAGATTTACAACCAAAAATAAGATCTGGTAATGATGTTCACGGCGATATAGGGGGGCAGGTTACTTCTCAAACTCAAAGCACTAGCAACGGACATTCTTGGAACGACAGCACTTATACAGATAAGGGAAATGGCACTCAAACATACAACGGACAAATGACAGACGGTTCTGGTAGTCTTGGTATGGTTGGAGGACAGGTTGTTAATGCTCAAAGTCAAATGGCTTTAAGTGCTGCTCATAAAAATACGACAACGGCATCTAGCGAATTATCAGAGGCAATTTCAAGCAGTTCATCAAGTGTCATAGGGAATGATAAAACATTAACTCAAGCACAAAGTCAAGGCTTATCTAAGCAAGATACTCACAATATCACAGAAGCTAAAAGTACAGCAATAAGTCAAGCTTTTGAACATATGCAAGGTTATGGAGAAGATTTCAATAATTTAAAAAGAGTTGCTATGCAAGGTGGAGGCAATATTACAGCAAGCATTTTGGACGGAAAACTTGGAGCATCTGGTGGAGTAACATATTCAGGTATGGATCAAGATGGCAAGAAATATAGCTGGACTGATACTTCAAAAGATGCAGAGCAAAACCTTAATCAAATTCAAGAACAGTTCTCTAAGGTTGTATCAGGTAATTCAGCATATCAAGCTTCATACGCAGAAATGTTAAAAGTTACCGACAGTGAAAGTTATTCTCAAGTACAAAATGCAATGTCAAAATTAAGCAATGCGGAAATGACAGAGGTTGGACTGAACGCAAACAATCTTCCTGCATTTGTAAATAACTGGATAGGACAAGATGAGCGTTTTAGTAGGATGCCAAAAGTTGAAGCTGCTAAAGTTGCGATGGGAGAACTTACAAACTTATCAGCAAATGGTGAATGGGGCAAAATAAGTGATCTTGTAGGGCAGTATGGTACTGGAGGTTTTGATATGAAAACAACTCCAGATATTCAAGCACCTACAAAATTTGATACTCCAGATGTCAAAGGGCAATATAGTACATCCGCAGGAGATATTAAAACACAAACAGATGCAGCACTAACCCAATCAAAAAATGATGCTCAAGGACAAGTAGCCGAGTTTAAACAAGAAAATGGCGGAGTTCAAGGGCAAGTGCAAAGCAGTGTAGCAGATGGAAAAAAATGGGGAGAACAAGGTTTATTTAGCAGATTTTGGGATGAAAACGGTAAAGAGATGCTTGTTGGTGCAGCTGGGTTAGGTGCAGCCCTTGGTTTAACTTCCGCAGGTGCTAAAAAAATTGGTGGTGAAGTCTTAGATAAATTTAAAGGTGCTAAGAATGTTGATGAGCTAGAAGAGATTATGAAGAAAACTGATCAGCTTGATGAAGCTATCAAAAAGAACTCTCCAGAAGCTAGAAAACTTATGGATGAACTTGGACTCAAAGACTCTTTTGAAAAAAATGGAGGAGTTTTCAACAATGATGGTTCAATTGATCAAACTAAAACTAAACTAAATCAAAGCCTTGGTGATTATGCAAAATCAACGGCAAGAGATGATGTAAAAGACTTCATAAAAAATAATGCTTACGATAGTCCAGACGGAGGCGGAAATAAATGGGAAAATGCTAAAAAATGGATGAGCGAAACGATTGATGATGCGTGGAAAGGTGTTAAAAATATCAGTCCAACAGATTTAGCAAAAGGTGGACTTGAATTAGCAAAAGAGGCATCCGTTGGTGTTCTATTGACTCCTACTGATCTTGGTGGCAAAACATATTATGATCAAGGTGGTAAAGTTATTGATACTTCAATGTTCTCAGGCACTGACTATAATGACCAAGGCATACCTAAAAATGCAGTAGCTTGGAGTTCTCCAGATCAACCAATGGTTCCAATACAAGGTGCTAACAACGGACAAGGTGGTTTTAGTCTTGTGGATAAAAGTGATGTATTAGGGAAACAAGTAAGTGATTTACAAACTCAAATAAAAATGCTACAAAAATCTAGCCCAAGTAGCTCAATTCCAGACAGCAAAGGAGGTAAAGGTGAAGTTTTATAATAATCTAATAATAGCTGCTCTTTTGATGTCATCTCAAACTTATGCAGCTAATGAATTTTTTGAAACTGGAAAAGAGGGTTGGTTTTATTACAAAGAGGCTCAAAAGAAGAAAAAAGAGGAAGAAAAAGAAAAGCAAAAGAAAAGTGATGATCAATTTATGAAATCAATATCTATTAACAATCTTACTTCTATGCAAGCAAAAGAATTTAGTGAAACTTTTACAAAAGCTAAAGAAATTGCAACAATGAACCCAACCAAAGAAAATGTTCAAATTGTACAAATGATGAATAAATGGCAAACAGATCAGAGTGAGAAATTTGCACGAGTATGGACTATCAATATGCTTGAAAATCCAAATCTTGAATACCCAGATATAGCAAAAGACAAATATGGTAGAAGTGCTCAATTTCACCAAAAAGAAAAAGAGATGGATGAGTTTTTTGCAAAACACAAAGATGATATTGGATATGTTGTTTTTTACAGTATGCAAAACGAAATGGCATACAAGAGACAAGAGATTGTGTTTAATGCTTTAAAGAACAAATACGGTACTACGATTGAATATGTAAATACTGATGAGCAGCCAGATATGATTAAAAAATTCAAACTAGCTACAACTCCAGAAAGCTTCTTTGTTTATAAAAACAGTAAGGGTGAGGCAATTTGGATGAGAGTTAAATCTGGACTTGCAACACAAGAGGAAATAGCAAAAAATACTATGTTCCTATTTGAAAATGCCATAATGGAGAAAGACAAATGAGAAAAATAACTTTATCACTAATTGCATCTATGATGATGCTTTATGGTTCGCCTAATAATGAGCTTTTTATTGGGGATACACACGAATTTGCAGAAAAAGATATGCTTGAGGCTATTCATCAACACATAGAAGATAATAAGCCTCAAATTATGGATAGGATAGAAAAAGAAAAAGAAAAAGCTAAAGCAAAGGTTAAAAGTTATCAGCCAAAAGGCTTAATCGCTCTTGAGCCTGCTTTAAAAGATAGAATTTTTTACCCAGATATGAGCTATACACTAGACAAAGATATAGCGGATGTTGAGGGGAGGATAATTTACCAAAAAGGTTTTACTTTTAACCCACTTGAATACACAAAAATTAGCTATGGAATTATTGTTATTAATGGCAAGAATAGAGAAGAAGTTGAATGGTTTAAAAATAGTAAATATGCAAATACAATCGCTTATAGATTATTTATTACCGATGGGAGTTATTACGATTTAATCAAAGAACTTAATCAACAAGTTTTCTATTGTTTACCAGAGATTACTCAAAGATTTAAACTAGAGCATACTCCAAGTATTGTAGTTCAAAGAGGCAACAAAATGGAAGTTACAGAAAAATGCTTAAGTTGTGAAAGTAAAAAAGAGGAGGGTAAAAATGAAAATTAAAAAAATGATTGCAGGAGTCGCTTTAGCAGCTTCACTTGTTTTATTTCCTAATAAAGCAGAGGCGGTTTGTAAACCAAATCCAGCTCAACTGGCTCAGACAGTGTTCGCTACTTGTTATGCTTGTATGCTTCCATTGAGTATTGCAGGTGTTCAAGTTTTACACGGCCATATGCCAGACCCTCAAGGGAGTGTAGGTTCGCCGATATGTGTTTGTCCTATGCCACCACCTCTATTTGTAAGAATTGGTATCCCAGTAAGCTTTTATGAGCCTAGTAGATTAATTGATGTTGTAAAGGATCCTTACTGTTTTGCAGGTATGGGCTTTGGTATGTCATTAAATCCAATGGGAGGTGGAACTAAAGGTGATGGAGAAGATCGTACAAGAACTTTTTTTCAATCTCACTATTATATTTTCCCAATATATTCAATGCTTGAGCTTATGACAGATTTTATTTGTCTTGAAAAAACTGGCTTTGATATGGCATATATTACAGAGGTAGATCCACTATGGCAAGATGATATGCTCACGGCAATAATTAATCCAGAAGCTTTACTGTTTGGTAATCCAATCACTAACTTGGCTTGTATAGCAGACAGTGTTTCATCTCAAATTAATGTGTCACTAGATCCTCTTTTTTGGTGTAAAGGTTCTTGGGGAAATGCTTATCCTCTTACTGGAAATACCAACACAAAAGATTATGTAGAAGATAGTGCCTCAGTTGCTGCATCAATGATTTATAAGCTACATAGACAATTAATTTTATGGGGTTCTTGGGGGCAAGCTGGCCTTTGTGGATATTATCCTGCACCTATATGGAGAAAATCAGCTTATAGATTACAGATAATGGCTCCTCTTCCTCATCCAACGGCGACTGGAATAGGACAATCTGGGCTACTATGGAGTTTTGCAAAAAATATTCCTTTTGTAGGTGATAATTTTAGTTATCTACTTTTCAAAAAAAGGGAATGTTGTGCATTTTAATTTAACTAATCAAAAGGAGTGGAGTTTGAAAAAGATTTTAACAATTAGTTTAATATTGGCATCAATGTTATATGCAGATGATAATAAAACAGAAATTTTTATGGATAAATATTTGCCAGATAGCAAAATGAAACAATTTGATATATCTCCAGAAGAGCTTAGAGAAAAGTCTAAAGACTTTAATCTGAGCAGTATGAAGACAAATATGGAAGTTAATCAGACAGAGTTTGACAAAAAATATGGAGCAATCCAAACTATAAAAAGCAAGAGTGCAGATGATCAAGCTAAAGAAGTGTCGGATTATGTTCGGACAGATAAGTTTCAAAAAGGTGTAGCAGAGAATGAAAAATATATCCTTTATGACAAATCAATCGACTGGAGCAAATATACTGGAAAATACAACGACCAGACAAAAGAAGTAATGGATCAGCTTGAGACTACAAACAGCCCATTATTATCAAAAAATCAATTTCTTAATGCAAATGAAAAAATATTTATTGTAATCAGCTCATCACTTGAAAAAGAGACGATTAGAAATTATTTTAAAATGCTTGAGAATGTAAATACAGATATTACTTTTATACTAAGAGGGGTAATTGGTACTCCTAAAAAAATTATGCCTACAATCAACTATATCAATGATTTACTTGTAAAAGATCCTAGTAAAGATGCGAGCGATAAGGCAAATAGATACTCGTTTAATGTTGAAATAAATCCAAAAGTTACAAGGAGGTTTGATGTAAAAAAAGTGCCAGCGGTATTATTTATCAAGAACTACAATCCAGTAGTTCAAGAGTATAAAGAAATAATTGGAACTCCAGATAAAGATGAACTTTACTGGATAGCTTATGGTGAAGCAAGTATTGACTATGCTTTAGAGCAAATTAACACAAAAGCTAAGAGTGATGGTATGGAGCGATTACTTAAAGCAATGAAACAATCTTATTACAACAAAGGAGAATAGTTATGAAATTAGAAGAAACATTAAATACGATTTTACAAAATGCGGAGCAAACGCTTGACAAAATGACTGGAGAAACTCCAGAGAGTAGAGCGGTTGCAAAAGAAAAAATTAAAAACTTCTTTAGCAAAATGCTTGGTGACGAAAAATCTGAAAAAGATGAGAAAAAAAATGAAAAGAATAGTTAAGGCCATCCTTGGGGTGGCTTTGCTATTCCAAATATCACACGCTCAAACATTTGATAGTATCTATGATGCAATACCAGAGGCTCAAAAACAAGGTAAATTAACAATATTTTTCATCTTGTCAAATACTTGTCCTCATTGCCACGAGCTTATGGAAGATATAAATTCTAATCAAAAGCTTTCGAGCTATCTAAAAGAAAATTTTATCATAACAATAACAGACCTTACAAAAGGTGGAAAAGTTCCTGCGGACTTGCCTTTTAGTGGAACCACTCCTACAACAATGATACTAACCCCAAGCGGACAAGTTGTCGGTGATCCAATAGAGGGAAAAATCCCCTCAGATATGTTATTGGACTATTTAGATAAAATTGAGACTTTGAAAAAAAGCTATGTTGGAGGATGAAAATGAGTAAAAATAGTTTGTATGGTATTGATATAGAAAAAACTGTTTTGGCTAGCTATATTACAGAGCCATCACTATTTATCTCATCTAAACTCGAAAAAAATACTTTTTTCTTTGCATTTCATAAGGAACTTTACCAAGCTCTTGAAAACTTATGTGATAGAGATTTACCTTTTGAAATAGTGTTACTTAAAAAAGAGCTTGGTAATAAATTTAATGATAAATTCTTTAACGATGTTATCCAACAAACCACAACCATAAATATTGATAAGTACGAAAATATCCTTATAGAATTTTACGAAAAACGGTTAATTAATGCAAAATTTGAAGAACTTGCTTTAAAGCTTCAAGGGCTTAGTGTTCCAGAGATTAAAGCATTATTGCTTCAAGAAGCTCAGAATATGATGAATATGAATGATTATGATCTATTTGAAATGGAACCTATATCAGAAATTCAAGAAGAGCAAACAGAATATATTTGTGAAGATTGGTTGCCAGTTCCTAAAAAAACAGTATCAATGATTGTAGCAAATGGTGGTGTTGGGAAAAGTTGGATATTTATACAACTTGCACTAAGACATCTTATTAAAAATCCAAATGAAAAAGTATTTGCTTGGTTAAGTGAAGATCCAAAAGGATTATCAAAATTTAGAGCAAATTTAATATGTAATGAAATACTCAAAAATGATATAAATAAATTTTCAAATTTTATGCTTACTGGATCAGAATGGGAAACATTTCATATCATAGAAGAAAATGGCTCTTTAAACAGCAAATTAGAGCTTATGAAAGCAAAACTCAAAGATTATAGCCTAATCCTACTGGATCCACTTATTGGCTTCTATGGAGGCAATGAGAACAGTAATTCTCAAGCAAGAAAATTTATGCAACAATTTACAAGATGGGCGGCTAGAGAAAACAAGACTATTCTTTTTATTCACCACGCAGATAAACTTGGAAAAGGAAGTAGGGGAGCATCATCATTGGTTGATGCAGTTAGATTGGTTTATGAGATTGATATAATTGAAAATGATAATGAACAAAGAAAATTTAAAATAGGTAAAGATAACTACGGAGTATCTGATTTATTAGGTACCAAAGAGTTTGAAAGAACTGTTTTCCCAAGCTCAAAAAATCAAAAAAAGAAAAGAAGCAGCAAAGGTAGAGGTAGAAGATGAAAAATAAAATAAAAAGAAAAGATTGTTACCAACCATCTTTATTTGATACTTTAGAAAAAATTGAAAAATCTACCAGTACCATCGATGAACTTAGAGTACCTATCTTTGCTCCAGTTATTCAAATTGCTAAAAATTCTGGAACATACAAAGAATTTATAGCAAATAAAAATGTTAGAAAAATTAAAACAAAATGGGGTGAGGTTGAAATTAGAAATAGATTATTAACTCAAATTCATAAAGACTTATTGGATTTAATTTTTTCCTACTCAAGAGAAACTAAAAGACTAGAAAATGGAAAGATTGTTATTTATTTTTCTCAAACAGAAATTATGAAACACTATGGTGATTTAGGGAAAAACCTTAAGTGGTTTAGGGAAAAACTTAGTGAAATAAGAGATGCGGTTATTCTTTATAGGGATAATAAGGGAAATGAATTTGATTTTAATATTATCGCCAATAAAGCTTTTGATTTTGAGCAGGATATGTTTGGTATTGTATTAGATGATGCTTATGTAAAATTTTATGAAAATGGGCTTAGTGTTGATTATAAAAAGAATGTTCCAGAGCTACTTAAAGTAGGTAGTCCACTTTTAAGATCAATTATTCGATTTTTCTTTACTCATAATTCATTAAATTTGAATGTTGATGATGTTTTACACACTATTGGATTTCCAACTGAAAGTACAAGAACTGTTCAGATGGCAAAAAAAGAGCTTAAGGAGAGCCAAGATATATTAGAGCAGTTTCACATTACTTATGATGCTTCTAAGAAGATTTTTTATTATAGGGGGCATAAATCAGTTTATTTTATTCCCTCAATAACCAAAGAGGATAAGGAGCCGCCTAAACGGCTCTCTTAGACTCAAAAAACTAAAGAAGTTCTAAATATATTCTATATTAAGAACTATATATATCTACAAAAAGGTATTAAATCGCTTCGTTTTGAGTATTAAATCGCTTCGTTTTGAGTATTAAATCGCTTCGCCTCACTATTAAATCGCTTCGTTTTGAGTATTAAATCGCTTCGTTTTTTACTAGACAATAGTAT
>Ga0265293_10000780_pt1 | contig 73178 bp, 73 predicted proteins | sample Munlanlewell138R_FD_192505 | JGI IMG/M metagenome (GOLD analysis project Ga0265293, IMG submission 192505) | Leachate microbial communities from a municipal landfill in Southern Ontario, Canada - Leachate well 138R | ecosystem: Engineered > Solid waste > Landfill > Unclassified | place: Canada... | reverse complement strand
CATATAAAATCGGATAGATGTTTTTTCTTGTCAAGAGTTGATTTTTCTCTGTGCTGTGTTGCGGTCTATACAAAACGGTTTTTTATAGTATGCTTTTCATCTAAAGGCCTGATTTGCATTAATTTATCAGGTTATATTTTTTTAAATAATGGAAAAGAATCCTAAAAACATAATATTGTATGTAATGGGTACTCGTCAGGCTGTGATTGACGATGTCCGTGCTTATGCCAAGTCTAATGACAAACATTATAGAATAATGAATATTCGTGATTCCCGTCTGAAGAAACCAACTGAAACACCTGATTACGATATTGTTGTAGAGTGTGATTTTTCTAAGCCTTGGAAGATTGCTCAGGCTCTGTTGCCCTACAAGGATGAGTTACTAGCTGTTACTTGTCGCTATGAACAACACATAGCTCGATTCATCCAGGTCTTACCTCATGTGCCATATCTTCGAACGCCATCTACCGAATCGTTAGCTTGGGCAACTGATAAGTATGAAATGCGTAAACGTCTAAATTTGTATGACTCTAAAAATACACCGCGGTTCACTTGGGTAAAAAGCAACACTAAAGATGAACGAAAACGAGTTATCGATAAGGTACGATTTCCGATGATTGTAAAGCCAGCTAGTTTAGCCGGAAGTTTGTTTGTGACCATTTGCTATCATGAAGATGAGCTAGACAAGACTCTGCGAACTTTGTTTAGAAAATTGAAAGTAGCTTATGATAAAGATGAGCGCAAAGAAATACCGAAGGTCATAGCGGAAGAGTTTTTAGAAGGAGACCTTTATTCACTTGATTCATACGTCGATTCGAGAGGTGTGGTAAAACACTGTCCTTTAGTCAGGCAGAAAACAGCCCGGGAAATAGGTCATGATGATTTCTATAACTACTTACAGATTACTCCGACTGCTCTTAAAAAAACTACTGTTGAAAAAGCTGAATCAGTTGCTGAGACAGCCATTCACGCGCTAGGTTTACGAAGTACCACAACTCATGTTGAGTTGATGAAAGTTGATGATGATTGGAAAATTATAGAAATTGGTCCCCGAGCTGGCGGTGCTCGAGACGTTCTTCATAAGATGAGCTGTGACATCAATCACAATATGAATGATATTGCGGTGAGAATACCACGCAAAGTAGTCATTCCTAAAAAGTGTAAAGGCTTTGCAGCTTATATGAAATATTTCGCTGGCAAAGAAGGAATAATAACTGAAACAAAAGGTATAAAAAAGATTGAATCGCTTAATTCGTTTGAAAAAATTATAGTTAACAAAAAAGTAGGAGATCGAGCTGTTTTTTCACGTAATGGTGGGCGAGCAATTTTCACTCTGTTCCTATATAACAGTGAGCGTTCACAACTCCTGGCTGATATTAGAAGAATCGAGCAGATGATAAACATTAAAGTAAATAATAGACGTGGCGTGGCGGCGGCCAAAAAAGTAACTAGAGAAACTAAAAAAGTTACTAAGAAAAAATAATTGTTTATACAAAGGCCGGCGAGCGAAGCTCGCCGGCCTTTGGTATTATGTAACCATCTATGCTCAACACAAAAGACTTATTATTGTTTGTACTAGTAGTTATATTTTTGCTATTAGCAATAATGTTTACTTTAGATAGAGACACTAAAGCAGCTAACACTTTAGCTGAGGTTATTTTTGATAACCAAGAAATATCGACTAAGGCAGTGATTTATGAAGAACCAAAAATTGATAGGAATTCAACCATTGCTCATTTGAGAGAAGCTATTAAAGGTGAAGAGATAGTTATGGCCGTTACTCCAACTGAAGAAATAGAGGAGGAGGTGATTATTAATACAGGTGAAAAATGTACAGAAAGGGACAACTTAACTTTAGCGAGAGCTTGGCCTAGAGAGGGAGTGAAGGTTAGAGAAACAGAAGGAGTGAGACAGGTTGTCCATATCACTTCCGGTGAGGATTTAGACAACAGCCAAGCACAAGTAGTTGGCTCAACTAACTCTATTAAAACCCTTTTACTATTGCCTCTACGCCCATCCCCAGCTGCGAATTCTACTTGTGTGTCAGATACTATCGTGGGAGTCACAGTATCGGGTGGTTTATTGTTTAATTCTGACGCAATAGTTTATCGTTCAAAGACAGCTGGTGATTTGGTTGGTTATGCTCGGGACGGCTTTCCAGTTTATGGAAATTACTCAGGCACTGTAGATGAGTGTGGTGGAGTTGAGTTGGCAGGACAATATCGATATTATCTGAGTTCCGAAAATAATAAGATTCTAAACTGTTACCGAGCTACACCACAGAACTTTGTCGGTGAATAAATATGGCAACTTTGATAGTCAGTATTGAAACGATTGGGGAAAACTGGGAAGATATTGATGAAGTAACTCAAGATAATTTAATATATTGGATTGAGCAGTCAAAAAGGGGAGAGTCTGATAGAGCAAAGCATATAAAAGACGTAAAAGAAAATTTACGCTTTTCTCCCTTAACGGGCAAAGTAATTACGTTAGGTTTATACGACTTAGAGAGAAAAAAGGGAGTGATTTACTATACTGCTGAAGGAAAGATTGAGAACAAAAAGGTCGATGAGTTTGTTCTTAAAGCAAGCAACGAGAAAAACATTTTGGAGGATTTTTGGGAAGGTGCTAAAAGTTATGATACTTTTGTTACTTTCTGTGGCCGATCGTTTGTTATTCCATTCATCTTACATCGTTCGCTTGTCCACAATTTGCTCCCCACTAAAAATCTGATGAATAGCCGTTATTTATCATTACAACAGAATATTTCTCATGTAGATTTGCAAGATCAGTTAACTTTTTATGGAGCTATGCGTCGCCGGCCTTCACTTCATATGTTCTGTCGCGCTTATGGTATAGATAGCCCAAGACAGATTAACGAAAATAATAGTGTTCCGGAATTTTATCGGCAGAAGAAATTTCTTGATATCGCTCATCATAGTATGGCAAATGTTATTGCCACAACTAAACTCTATCAGAAGTGGTATAGCTATTTAGCTCCAGAAAGCTTTAAAAACATTGACTTTTAATGTAAGTATTGTAATTTAGGCAAAGAACCCATCCAAAGGGAGAAGGATGATGAAAAATGCTCTTATTACTCGGTTCCTCAATTTCGTGACCGAAGACGACTGGTTGCATAAAAGATGGCGGGCGCCTCTACTTTTCTCTTCGGCTGAGGATCTTGATGTGTTGAAGATTCCCTTGGTTCGCGATACAAGTAAACAAGTTGATCCCAACTGGAGAAAAAATCAGAGATGGGTTCTTCTTTCATCGTTGGGTCCCTTGGAATGTCGCCCGTGTGTCTTTTGGTCCAAACCCCAAGGGGAAGCAATGGCCATGACAACTTGGCTCCCGCTTAAAACTCGCTTGTTCGCTATGCGAGTGGGACCTGAACCTTTCTGGGTGGTCACCGTCAACGAATACGGGATGGTTCGCAAACCATCTTTTTATGACCCTTACGGTCATGACCAACCCCTGATCTTGGGGTACTCAGAAATGAAGATCTTTGTCGATTCGGTTGGTAAAGCAACCTTCGTTTGAATCAAGTCCGCGCCCACCATCAGGGCGCGGATTTCTGCTATAATTTGCCTATGAAAAAATTTCCGGAAGGTTTTTATTGGGGCGCTGCCACCGCCTCCTACCAAGTAGAAGGTAATATTGAAAATACTGATTGGGCTAAGGCGGCAAAAGAAGATAGAGTGCCACCGGCTGGACGATTGGCAGATCATTATAATTTATACGAAAAGGATTTTGATATCGCTAAAGAACTGGGACATAATGCCCATCGCATATCTATCGAGTGGGCCAGAATAGAACCTCGAGAAGGAGAGTTCGATGAAGCTGAGTTAGAGCACTATAAAGAAGTGTTACGAGCTCTCCGAGCTCGTAACTTAGAACCCTTTGTAACTCTTTGGCACTTTACACTCCCATTATGGTTCTCAGAATCGGGTGGTTTTGAGCGTAAAGATTCACCAGAAATTTTTGCTCGCTATTGTAGTAAGGTAGCTTCATCATTGGAAGAATTTTGTCATAATTTCTCCACCATTAATGAACCTAATGTTTTTGGTAGCAATGGTTGGTTACGGGGAAGTTGGCCGCCATTTAAACGCTTTGCCTTAACCGACCTGGTCTCAATAACAAACTCAGGAAAGATTTTTGAGCCAGAATCTACTAAAGGACTCAAGCCATTATTCCTATACTGGCGAGTTATGAAGAATCTTGCATTGGCACATAATGCAGCCTATACGGCTATTAAGAAAAATAATCCTAGACTCGATGTAGGGGTAGTGAAGCATGTTATTTATTTCCACTCCAACCGGAATCCTCTTAATATTTTAAAAGCTCGCTTAGCTAATTATTTCTGGACTGATATTTTTATGCGACGCACATATAAGTACTGTGATTCTATCGGCCTTAATTATTATTTCCATAAAAAATTTGGAGATAAGGAAATTTATAAGAAAACTGATATGGATTGGGATATTTATCCAGAAGGAATTTATGGAGCACTACAGATATTGTGGAGGTATAAAAAACCACTTTATATTACAGAGGCGGGAATAGCTGATGCGGAGGATAAATACCGAGCAGATTACATAACCAAGCAAGTTGAAGCGACTAAAAAAGCCCTAGAGAGAGGTATGGATGTTCGTAGTCATATGTATTGGTCACTGATTGATAATTATGAATGGGCTTTGGGTATAGAGAAAAAATTTGGTTTGGTAGAAATCGACTATGAGACTTTAGAACGAAAAATCCGACCGTCTGCTTGGATCTATAAAGAATTGATAGAAAAGAACAGCCTTTAACAAAGAAAAACCTTTCATTTGCAATGAAAGATTTAATCACCGCTTTAATGCCGGCATTAAAGCGGTGATTAATTTTTCAAGCCAGATATCTTTATGGGCATAAACCCACAAGCAACCAAAAAAATAATGGGATAATACTAAATAATGAATTGGATAATACTTGCCACCTTCGGTCAATTTCTCAACGCTATTGTTGCTTTGCTAGATAAGCATATCGTCAGTGATGAAAAGTTGTTGCCACGACCGTTTGTGTATGCTTTTTATTCTTGCCTTATTACTGGTGGCTGGATTGCGGTTTACTTATTTGGTTTTATTCCTGGTCTAGATAGTTTAGGGGCTCCGTCTTTGAAGAATGTACAGTCCCCCACTATACAGGTAGTAGGAATGTCATTTTTGGCCGCCTACACATTCTTTATGGCTCTGGTGTCTATGTATGACGGTTTGAAGGAAGCGGATGCGTCTGATGTGATGCCTGTAATTGGAGCGGTTTCAGCCATTTCGTCATTCGGAATGGCCTACCTATTTTTAGGCACCAGCTTAACTCATAATTTTATTTGGGGTATCGCTATTCTAGCTTTGGGTACTGCCTTAGTATCCCAAATGCGCTTCTCTGCCTCCACTGCTTTACGTACTTTACATAGTGGTATTTTCTTTGCTCTCCATTACATAGCAATGAAGGGTCTGTTTACCGAAACTAGTTTTGATGACGGGTTTTTCTGGTCACGGATAGCTTTCTTTGCTTTTGCTCTATCGTTATTATTAGTCCCCGCTTATTTAGAAAAGATAAAGAAACAGACAGAACAGACTGGTAAAAAAGGAGGCCTCCTTATATTGGGGAATAAAATGATGGCTGGAGTTGCTTCCTTTTTGATATTGAAAGCTACTGACTTAGGTGAGGTAGCAGTAGTTCAAGCTCTGGATGGATTGAAATATGTGTTCATCATCATTATCGGCATTTTTATTGGTCGTCTAATACCAGAAACAGCTGGTGAAAATGAATTTGATCTAAAAACTATCATACGAAAAACTATTTATGTAGGTATTATTTTCATAGGATTCATAATTTTGTTTGTATAAAAACATAACCCCTTTATAATACCTGTATGCGAATTCTATATAAAATATTGATAGCCTTAGGTTTAGCCGGGTTACTGCTTGTCGTCGTTGGAGGATTTTTGATAGCTGGAGATAAGCCTGAGAGGATCCAGTACGGTATGTCCTTCAATACTTTTTATACTAGAGATTTAGGATTGGAACCAAAGGTTGTGTACGACGCTATTTTGGATGATCTTGGAGTACGACATCTTCGGTTAGCAGCGCACTGGCCGATGGTAGAGCCAATAGATGGAGTTTATGATTTCTCTGATTTGGATTATCAATTGGACAGAGCAGAAGAAGTTGGAGCTGATGTTATATTAGCTGTTGGTCGCCGTTTGCCACGGTGGCCAGAATGCCATATTCCCGACTGGGCTGATGATAAAACTTGGGAACAACAACAAGCAGAGTTACTTGATTACATGAAAGTTGTTGCTAATCGTTATAAAGACAGATCAGTTATAAAATATTGGCAAATAGAAAATGAGCCTTACTTAGAAGTTTTTGCTAAAGATCATTGTGGTCCTTTTGATCAAGAATTTTTCGAGTATGAGATAGAGTATTTCCGAACACTAGACAACACTAGACCTTTGCTCGTTACAGATAGCGGTAATTTAGGTACTTGGTGGAAGCCTTACAAACAAGCTGATGCTTTCGGGACTAGTGTCTATGTCTATTTCTGGAATCCAGAATTAGGTCAATTCAGAACCATTTTGCCACCAATTTGGTATCGTCTGCGTACCGGAATACTCACAGCTTTAAATCCCAAAGAAGTGATGCTAATAGAGTTGTCGATAGAACCTTGGTTGATTGAGCCGGTCACGGATGTTGATATTGAAACTCAATATACTCGTATGAATCCAGAGAAATTTGCTTCTATTCTTGAATATGCAGAAAAAACACACTTAGAAAAACAATATCTATGGGGAGCAGAATGGTGGTATTGGTTGAAAGAACAAGGAGACCCAGAAATGTGGGAAATGGGTAAAGGTTTATTTTCAAACAACTAGGCTCCGCTGTTTTTCAGTAAAAGGGCGTTAAGTACGTTTTTATCATGATATAATGTCACTGTTTGCCAATATATAAATAAATTATGGATTTTCTAGCACGATTTAGAGTCATTGAAGATAAAGATAAAGCTGCGGTGGTCAGGAAGTTGATGGAAAGTAGTACACCAAATTTTGATTTTTTCTACTTAACTGCACTATCGGTTATTATGGCTACTTTTGGGGTCATTATTAATAGTACATCGATTGTTATAGGGAGCATGTTAATTGCTCCAGTTTTGTATCCTATACTTGGAGTTGCGCTCGGACTTTCTATGTCTAATACAATTGTTTTACAAAGATCATTATTTACCTTAGGAAAAGCCCTATCAATAGGTTTGGGCTGTTCAATCTTAGCTGCTTTATTTTTAGGTGACGGACTGATGACAGCCGAAATATTGAGTCGCACAACGCCGTCCCTGATTCACTTCCTAGTGGCTGTGGTATCCGGTGCGGCTGTAGCTTTTGCTCTAGCTAATCCAGAGTGGAGCTCAACCTTGCCTGGCGTTGCTATTTCAGTGGCTCTTATCCCGCCTTTAGCAGTGGTAGGAGTCGGAATCGCTTATCTAGATGTTGCTGTCATTAAAGGCTCCTCTGTGTTGCTCATAATGAATCTTTTTGGAGTAGTTTTCGCGGCTATGGTTAGTTTTTCATTGATGAATCTGTATGATAAGCAAGGTATAGCTACTTCAACCATCAAAAAACAATCAGAAATTCAGCAAAAGGAACAAGCTGCTATCGCCAAAGAAATAAGTAATGATGAGCTGGCTAGAAAGGAACTAGAGAGTTAAATATGAAATTATACAACTACATCTTTATATTAATTCTCATATTCTTACCTTATTCAGTGCTGGCTGAAACTGTTGTTCGAACTGGTAATGCTATATCTGTTGAGAAATCACAATCTATTAAAGGTGATTATTATGTCTCCGTTGGTCCCTTAGGCAACACCAGTATGTCCGGAGAGGTCTTGGGCGATATGTATGCCTTGGGAGGTTCAGTAACAGTTAACGGTGTGGTTAATGAAGATTTGGTAATTCTAAGTGGAGTCTCACAAATACACGCTACGGTTAAGGATGACGTCAGAATATTATCGGGAGAAGTAGTTATAGCTAACGACATAGAAGGCGACCTTTTTGTCATTGCCAGTAATCTAAAAGTTCTCTCCTCAGCTCATATCGGAGGAAATATTTATTTTTTCGGCCGCTCAGGCATTATTGAAGGTAAGGTAGATGGAGCTATTCACGGCACTAGTCAAAACCTCACTATTAATGGTTCTGTCGGCAAAGACGTTGATGTTAATATCCATAAACAATTAACACTGGGAAGCCAGGCTTCGATTGTTGGGAATGTGACTTATGCTAGTAATTCAACTTTAGTAAGAGCTCCTGAGGTCACCATCGAAGGAGATGTTCAGAAGCGCCAACTTTTTGTAAACAATCAAAACAAGGACAGTAAGATGGTGATCAATTTAGTACCTTTTTTGATAACGTTATTTACTTCGTTAACATTATATTTATTGTTTAGTCGTAATCTGCTTAATTTATTAAAGCGGACAGACAATCATCATATAACCAAAACTCTGATTGGTTTTGCTGTGATTATATTTATGCCACTAGCAGCCATCTTTCTGATATTAACCGTATTGGGATTTTTGGTAGGACTTATGACAGCTGGTCTTGCTGCTATACTATTAGCAACTGGCTATGCTCTATCTAGTATTGTCAGCGGTGCTTATTTAGCTAAATTCTTTACAGGCAAGATACAAGTTACTCTGCTATGGTTGTTTGTTGGTACTGCTGTATTGCAACTGATTATTATCTTGCCGATAATTGGCCCGGCTTTGATTCTATTAATTACAGCCTTTTCAGTGGGTATTATAGTCACCAGGCTTTATCAACTGCTTAGTAATAAATAGTTGATTTGTATTGTATAGTGAGATTAGGGTTTATTAGTATTATTTATAACATAATTTTATATGGACAATAAAATGTTAAATACTCTACCAGTCTTACTGGTAATAATCGGTGGTTTGAATTGGCTGACAGTCGGCTTGTTCGACCTAAACTTGGTGAATATGCTCTTAGGAAGTGTGGATTGGTTAGAGAGACTAATCTATATTGTAGTAGGTATCTCTGCAGTGTACATGCTTATCACTTTCAAAAAATTCTGTCCCTCATAAAAAGTAATACTATTCAACTAATACTAGAATAATAGTAAACAAAAAGCATACTCAGGTGTGTTTTTTGTTTGTCTCTTTCTAACAAGAAAGTGTTATTATACTCTTAATATGAATGTTTGGTTGGCCGTTATAGATGATCTATGGAAGTTTGTGTACACTAGCTTATTCGGAGTAATTAAAAACACAGATACAGATAAGATTCCTAAGACTTTAGCTTTGCAAAATACCCTTGCTAACAATCAAGAGCAGGGGCTTTTATTTTCAGGTGATGAAATCAGATTAAAACCGACCTCCATTAGTAATTTTGTAAATGGTGAAAAATACTTCATTGGTTCGACCGAAGTATACCTATACAGTGATCCAGTAATAACTTTTGATTCAGTCATTTGTCCTTTGTCATACGGACAAACAGTTATTTTAGAAAAATTAGGGGGTAGATGGGCGGAGGTAAAAACTGATGATTATAATGGCTGGGTTTTAAAAGATGTTCTGGTTCGCAATCAGAGTGATATCCAACCCCAATTTGTTAATGGAAATGATTATACTGCCCATAATGTTGAGACCATTAAGTTACGGGCCTTGATAGCCGATGAGTTTTCTGGAGCACGAGCTGGTTTATCTTTAACTAGTGCTGAGTACGTTTTCTACAGATTACTACAAAACAATAAATTCATAAAATGGCAACAAAATTCCTCCCGTATTCCTGGAACATGGCAACAGAAACTTCGGGGTCAATCCAATATTCATATAAGCATTTCACCCCAACCACTAGCAGTAATGGAGTACATAGTGGACGATATTGGCCAGCTAGCCTTTATTGAGTCTGTTTTTGATGACTACAGAATTACTATTTCTGAGGTCGGTTGGCCCAAGGAAGGTATTTATCGTAAAACAATTTTGACTCAAAATGAATATCGAGAATTGCAATCGATATTTATAATGGTAGATTAATGATTATGAGAAAAGTTGCTTTTTTTGATATAGACGGTACATTTTTTCGCTCGAGTCTATTCATTGAATTAGTAGAGCAATTGATCGATGAGGGAAAATTTCCCATTTCTGCCCGCGATGAATATAATGATGAATTTCATTCTTGGCTTAACAGGGAAGGTGACTACGAAAGTTATATAGATGCAATGATAACTACCTTTTTTAATCATATCAAAGGAGTTTATTATGGTGATATGGCAGATTTAGGCAGGCTAGTGGTGGCTAGACACAGCCGAAAAATTTATCTTTACACTAAAAATTTATTACAACAGCTTAAGCAGGAAGGGTATTATACGGTAGCCATTTCACAATCACCGAAAGTTATTTTAGACGAATTTTGTCAAAATTATGGTTTTGATAAAGTTTATGGTCGCATTTATGAGATCGGACCCACCGACAGATTTACTGGTGTAGTAGTGGATGAACACCTGATTCAAAACAAGGCAAATATAGTTAAAAGGGTGTTTGAATCTAATGAATTCACAAAGGAGGGATCTTTTGCCATAGGCGATACAGAAGGCGATATATCTATGTTGGAATTAGTGGAGAATCCTATTTGTTTTAATCCTAATCAAACTTTATATAATGAAGCTAAACGTTTGGGCTGGAAGATTGTGGTTGAGCGCAAGGATATGATTTATGAACTGTAGCTGCTTGTTATTTAGTATCTTCGATATTAAAAGAAAAGAATAATCCAGGGATTAGGAAAAAGCCTAAGACCACAAATATCATTTGAAATGGTAGATAGAGTAGAGCTACACTTCCTAATAACGTACCACCTACGGCTGCCAAAGGTCTTAATAGACGGAAAAAACTTATAGTATCAGCATCATCACCGTCTGAATGTTTAAAGAAATAAATTTCTGTAGTGGCTTCTACACAGGCAGCACCTACCCTAGTAGCGAACATAATCAACATCCAAGCTAAAATACTAGTTGAAGTAATAAAGCTTATGCTAGTAACACTTATGGTAAGTATCAAAAAACCCAGAGTCATTATTTCTTTTTCGCCGAACCAGCGGTCAGCGATGATACCAATTGGCCATTCGAGTAAGACATAGGCTAGTAAGCCAAATGCTAATATGTAGCTAATTTTATCCCAGGCAAAACCCATTTCAGTAAATAGATAAAGCGGGAAATATATGACTGTCCAAATGAAAAATACCTGCAAAAGAAAATGGGAAAACATCACATTACGTATATTGGGTTTCAGCCAGATGGTGCGCAGGGAAGTACGAATTTGAAATATATCATAATCAGGATCGGTAAAATCACTGAAAGTAGTAAGCAAAAAAACAATAAACAGAACTAAAGTACCTGCTGCTGTGTAGTAAACAGCACTAAAATTAGTGTGCCCATCCATGATAAGGCCCACCAAGACAGTGGCCAAAACTCCCGTAAGGGAGATAAACCCTAAAATAAGACCGCGTTTATTACCAGTAGATTCTTCATCATGACCGATTAAAGCCTCAGAAAATATATCGATATTTAAATATAGCAGAGGACTGGTCACTAAAAATATAAAGAAGGCTGTAATAGCAATAGCTCGCTCTGGGTTTAAGCCTAGTATAATCAAACAAAGTAAATCAATTACAGCCAGAATGAGTGTTAGCTTCACATTGCCGGCGGCTTTCAAAGCGTGCGAAAAAAATAAAAAGGTCAGTACCGAAACAGCTGAGCTGACAGTGAAAAGAATACTTACTCCCTCGGTGGACATAAACTGCTCCATGTAACTGGAGTTGATGTATGCAACCAAAGAAATGTGGAAAACAAACAATACAGACAGTGGGTAAATATACCAAAACTCTATTATTTTATTGGTAAATTTATGACATTGATCAATCAGCATATAGTTTATATTGTACCGCGTAAAAATCATTTGAATTTGCTTTTCCCCTGATAAAATCTAGCATATGAAAAACAAACCCTCGTGTAAACGAGGGTTTGTTTTTTAATTATGAGAATTTATATGCCAATTTATATACCAATAAGTACCGGGATCACCATCGGTGTCTTATGAGTTTTTTGCATCAAGAACCCGCTGACTACATCAGACAGTTCATCTTTAACCATATCAAGATCAATTGGTTGCATGCCTGAGGTATTTTTCTCAACTGTTTTTTTAATCAGAACTCGAGCCTCGGACAACAGTTGTTGATTTTCTCGTAGGTAAATAAAACCGCGAGAAATAATATCGGGAGATTTTCTTAATTTACCAGTCTTTGTGTTTACTGTCGCAATAATAACGAACATACCATCTTCGGCCAAGGACTGACGGTCGCGCAGCACTACTTCTTGTTTAGTTCCTACTGCAAACCCGTCTACCATCACTGGAGCGCTAGGGGCTTTATCTTTTTGGACAGTAAGTTCCTCACCGTTCTTGATATCGATTAAGAATCCATTGTCTGGGACAACGATGTTTTCAGCAGGGAAGCCATTTTCAATAGCAGCATATTTATGGCTTTTTAACATTGAATGTTGTCCGTGTACTGTAACTAGGAATTTTGGTTTAACTGTTTGGTTTACCCAAATTAGCTCTCCCACGTTCCCGTGACCGGATGAGTGGACGCTAGCGCTACGGTAATTGACTACTCGCACATCACGACGGAACAAGTTGTCTTTTAATTTCTGAACCGCTATTTCGTTACCAGGAATAACTGAAGATGATAATACGACGGTATCTCGTTCGGTGAGGTTGATATACTTGTGGTTATTAGTAGCCATTCTCATCAGAGCAGCAAATTCTTCTCCCTGAGCTCCAGTAGATAGGATAACTATTTTATCTGCTGGATAGTTAGACATATCATTAGCTGAAATGAAGGTGTTCGGTTTTGGCTCCAGCAATTTTGCAGTCATGGCAATGTCGACGTTGTTTTTAATACTTCGTCCCTCGAGGACTACTTTTTTATTGTATTTTTCACAAGCATTGATGATAGCGAAAAGTCTATCGAACTGAGATGCAAAAGTACCAACAATCAACCGTCCGGTTGCATTTCGTATGATTTCGTCAAGATTGTGCAGAACCACTCCTTCGGGAGCTGACCAACCTTCTTTTTCAGCATTGGTTGATTCGCAGATTAGACAAATGTTTTTATTTTTACCGACTTTTTCCCAAGCTTCACGTTCTTCTTTGATTACCTCACCATTTTCATGAGTTAATTTTATGTCGCCAGTTATAACAACGTCACCATGTTTAGTTTCAACTGAAACTCCCATAGCATCAGGAATAGAGTGGGTAACTGGAAAAGTTTTAATTTTCGTTTTACCAACGGTAAAGTGCTCTCCCTCCTTTACAATTGTCATCTCAATAGGTTCTAGATGAGGAAATTCTTCTTGGCGCTTGAGAATCATCAGAGAGGTCAAATACTGAGTGTAAACTGGTGGATTTCCGATTCTTTCCATCAAAAAGGGAATACCCCCAATATGGTCTAGGTGACCGTGAGTGACTACCAGGGCTCGAATTTTGTGCTTTCTCTCTTCTAAGTACTGTGTATTAGGAAGAATATAATCTACTCCTGGAGCGTTAGCCTCAGCAGAAACAAATTGAAAGCCAGCATCAAACACAATAATGTCATCTTTTGTTTCTACCACTGTCATATTGCGACCAATTTCTTCTACACCACCCAGCGGAATGATACGAACGGTATCCTCATCAGTTACTTCTGGCAAAGTTGGAGCTTTATCATCGGTAGTCGCTAGGCGGTGGGTTAGGGCAGGATTAGTCATGCTCCGACGACGTTGGTTATGTCGAGGATTCTTCCCCCGTTTTTTACTGGTTGTTTTTTTAGTTACTTTACGAGTAGTTTTCTTGAAAGTGTGTTTTCTCGTGCTGTTGCTAGCTGGCTGATTACCAAAACGACGAGTATTCTGTCGAGGATCTCGTTTTGGTTGTTGGCTTGAATGATTTTTATTTTCTGATGAATTCATATAATTGTTTTAATATTCTTATCTAATCTAATCTCTCTTAAACACAGGCCAAATGTTCTCAGTCGATACGGACCATGAACCTATATCTGAAAAGCGGTCACTGTGATTACTTAATCTAGGCGGTATGCTTAAAAGTAAGTTTTTATCGTGAACGTAACTGAAAGTCGGGGTAAATAAAAAGATAGCTGGAGAGTCAGTTTTTATGAGCTTAATAGCTTCTTGGTTTAATTCGAAACGAGCATCTGAACTCGTTGCTTTTCGAGCCTTTTCTAATAGAGCGTCTACTTCAATACTGGTGTAGCCAGCAATGTTAAGACCAGGATCATTTTTCTGTGATGAATGCCAGAAAGGATAAAGATCGATGATACGGTCCTGTTCCGCGCCAAATAATAAAGCTTGGAAACTGCGCGGTCTAATAATAGCCTGCACCAAATCTGTTTGTTTAAATTGAGCTACATTAACTATCACTCCCAGATCCCGCCAACTTTGTGCGATATATTCAGCCGTATCGTTGAAAAAAGGACTGTTAGCAGTGCTTATTTCAATCGCCAATTCCATTTCTGAATCGTCTGTTTTTTTAATCCAGTTTCCGGATTCATTCTTTGTCCAGCCATCGTTGGTTAAAATGCTACTAGCTTTAGTTAATGGGTCGAAGTCTTGCTCAGCCTCTTGGTTCTCTGTATCTAGGCTTTGCTTTTCGTAGCCGGCTGGAATAGGTGAGTTAGTTACCATACCATTGCCTAAGAGAACTTTATCAACTAAATCTTGCTTATCTATCATTATTTGCAAAGCTTCTCTGACTGCTTGAGATCGTAGCGCAGGCAGTTTGTTTTGGTTGAAATAAATTGAGAAAGTACGCGGTAGCTCGTGGTTAGAGATAGCAAACTTATCCATGTTAATCGAAGAAAAGTTCTCCGCACCCAAGCTGGCGGTACTCATTATTTTACCAGCATTGAGAGCTGTTAATAATTCTTCTTCAGTAGTGTAGAAATATAGTTCCAACTTTTCTATGTTAGTAAGATTTCTGTGACTATCGGAAGCTTTTAAAGTGTAGTGAGTAATCAAGCCTGATTGATTGTAGGTAGTGTTTGTAATCTGGTATGGTCCAGAACCAACGGGATTTGTGTTGTTTTGACTAAAAGGTAATTGCTCAGTTGGTAAGTTATCCCATATTTCTCTAGGGATGATTCCCACCTTCAAATTTTCTATAAAAGGAGTGTAGGGTTTAGAGACGACAATATTAAGTTCTTTCTCTCCTAGTTCCTCTACCAAGACTCCTTCCCAGTTGCCGCGCAGGGGACTTTTTAAGTCCGGATTTTGGATTAAGGCGATAGTATAAGCTACGTCACGGGCTGTAACCTTTGATCCATCATGGAAGTAGATATTATCTTTCAATTTGACGTGATAGGTTTGACCATTCTCTAAAAGTTCAACTGATTCAGCCAAGTCTGGCACTAAGTCTCCCTCACTATTTATCTTCAATAGACCGCTGTAGACAAGTTCAACGATATCTTTATCGGCTCTAGTGGTGGCCAGTACTGGATTGACGAAACGAGGAGTTCCTACTATTCCTTCTACCAAAACACCACCTCTAGTTGGTATTGATACTGTATATCGTTCATTTAAAATGTATACAAAATATACAGAAGCGATGATAAAAGCTAACAAAGAAGCTTGCAAAAAGAATTTATCACTAGGTTTACGATTTTCTAGTAATGAAAAGTATTTTTTAATAAGATTAAATCTTGGTGTTTTTGTCTGGTTCATGTGTTATTAGAAGTCACTTTAGTTGACCACGCAAAATACAAATCAAATGAGAACAAGTAGTTAAGCTTTACAGTTTACGAAGCCTATTTAATATAAGTTTATTTGGAGAGAAAACTAAATTGAGTGAATTTAAGCTAAGATAGTTATTAAAGTAGATAAAACGAAAAGTACCGCTAACACGATAGTTGCTCGAAACAGAAATAGTTCACTACCACGTCTTTTGTGGAAAGTTGCACTAAAATTATCACCTCCAAAAGCTCCCCCAAGACTCGATCCGCGTTGCTGTAAGAGAATCGCAGCCACTAGCAGGATGGAGAGAATTAATTGTACATACGGGAGTACTGGAAGCACTGCATTTTGTATGAATTCCATGTGAGACGATAGTAGCAAGAAGGTAGAGTTTTGGCAATAGTAAGTCTGAGGAAGTCTGGTAATTCTCTAAAAATCGCTTGTTTTTGACTCTGTTAAATCTTTATATATAATGACAACACGGGTAATTTAAATCTTACCCGATAATTCTTATTGGATTATTGATAATATTTAAATTTTGTATGTCAGATGTGAAAATAAAACCGTTAGGTGACAAAATTGTAATTCGCCCATTAACTGATGAGGAATCTGGAAACACATCAGTTTCTGGCATTATTATTCCTGATTCAGTAGCTAAGGAAAAAGGTGACCAGGGTGTGGTGGTAGCGGTTGGGCCTGGCGCAAAAGACGACTCAGGTAATCATATTAAGATTGAGGTTCAAATAGGAGACCGAGTACTTTTTAAAAGTTGGAGTGAAAAAGTCGAGATTGATAAAGCGGAATACTGGGTAGTATCAGAAGCTGATGTATTGGGGATTATTGGCTAAATTTAAGACTTGTTTATTATGGCAAAGAAAATAATTTTTGGAGAAGATGTAAAGAAAGCTTTGCAAAGAGGAGTTGATACGGTAGCAGATGCAGTGAAGGTTACTCTTGGACCCCGTGGACGAAACGTTATTTTGGACAAAAGTTATGGTGGACCAGTAATTACTAATGATGGTTATACTATCGCTAAGGAGATTGAGTTGAAAGATCGGTTCGAAAATATGGGAGCTGAGATTATCAAAGAAGTAGCTAATAAAACAAACGAATTGGCCGGCGATGGGACAACGACAGCTACTGTCTTGACTCAGGCCTTAGTCAGAGAGGGATTGCGACAGACCACTATGGGTCTTAATGCGATGGCAGTAAGAAACGGAATGGAGCATGCTTCGGCTGATGTAGTAGAAGCATTAAAAGCACAAGCTACAAAAATATCCGATATCTCAGAAATCAAACAAGTGGCAACCGTATCGGCTGAAAGTGCGGAAATTGGTGAAAAAATCGCTGAAGCTATTGATAAAGTGGGTAAGGACGGAGTGGTAACGGTTGAAGAGGGTCAGAGCTTTGGTATAGAAACTGAATTCACAGAAGGAATGGAATTCGACCGTGGTTATGTTTCTCCTTATATGGTGACCAATTCTGAACGAATGGAATCTGAGTATAAGGATGCCCAGATTCTAATCACAGATAAAAGAATTTCTAGCGTCCAGGAAATCCTGCCACTTTTAGAGAAGATTGCTCAGACCGGGAAGAAAGAATTAGTAATAATCGCTGACGACATAGAAGGGGAAGCGTTGACTACCTTTGTAGTAAACAAACTCAAAGGTGGTTTCTCAGTGCTGGGAATTAAAGCGCCAGGTTATGGAGATCGTAAAAAAGAAGTGTTGCAAGATATTGCCATCTTGACTGGTGGTCAAATGATCTCTGAGGAGCTAGGGTTAAAATTAGAGGAAGCAGAATTGTCAGATTTAGGTAAAGCAGACCGCATAGTGTCTACTAAGGATAATACTACTATCGTCGGTGGAGCAGGAGATAAGACAGCTATAGACGAAAGAATCAGCGCTCTACGTGCTCAACTGGAAACTACTACATCTAAGTTCGATAAGGAAAAAATCGAAGAGAGAATGGCTAAGCTTGGAGGTGGAGTAGGTGTGATTCGTGTCGGAGCGGCTACTGAAACAGAAATGAAGTATCTTAAGTTAAAGATAGAAGACGCTGTTAATGCTACAAAAGCTGCGATTGAAGAAGGAATAGTTTCTGGTGGAGGTACTTCTCTAGCTAAAGCAGCTGCGACTGTTGAAGCTAATATGTCTGAAAGGAAAGATCTTACTCGTGAGGAAATGGTGGGTTACAGCATTGTGATCAAAGCTCTCGATGTCCCGTTAAGACAAATTGTTGACAATACTGGACGTGACGAGGGAGCGGTGATTGTAGAAAAAGTTAAATCTTTCGGAGGAAACTCAGGTTATGACGCAGTTAAGGGAGAGATGGTAGAGGATATGATTAAAGCTGGAATTATTGATCCGGTTAAGGTAGAGCGGTCCTGTGTCGAAAATGCTGTATCGGCCGCTGGTATTCTACTGACCAGTGAATGTGCGGTTGCTGACGATCCTGACGAAGATAAGTCAGGCATGCCAGATATGTCGGGTATGAGCGGGATGGGAGGAATGATGTAACAATATAAAATAGATTAGAAAAAGAAAAAGGGCGAATCATCGCCCTTTTCCTTTGGTTCTTACGTTGATTCGCCGCCCTTAGCATGATGTCTGGACACTATTAGTGCCCGAGATGGGAAGTACAGAATATTTGACTCCTGACTAGGTAGCTGGACCAACCTCCTTGCATCAAAACGAAAAGCTTCAAATAACCTTCTGCTTTCCACAGTGATAGCGTTGTGAAAAAGATCACCTTGTATTTTGCGCCACCTCTTATCCTCTGCCAAAAATTCTGCACCGTTTTCCAAAGATCCAAAGGCCACAAATTTTGTCATCTTGTTTCCTCCTTTTTTACAACTTTAGACTTTTCTGCCAAAAAAGCAAATATTTGTTATAATTATAGATAATTAAATAAGATAAATAATTTACAAATTATATGATTGCACTATGGATTGTAGTAGCCGTATCAGCGATAATCGCTGTGTGGACAATTGCTGCTTATAACGGTTTTGTTCGTTTAACACAGAGAACAAAAGAAGCTTGGGCAGATATAGATGTCCAACTAAAACGTCGTTATGATCTGATTCCCAACCTCATTGAATCTGTAAAGGGTTATATGTCCCATGAGCGTGAGACACTAGAGGCTGTGACACAGGCTAGAGCTGAAGCGACCAGAATTCATGTCGATCCTGCTAACATCACACCAGAGCAAATTACAGCTATGGCTGGGGCAGAAGATGCTTTGTCAGGAGCTTTAAGTAAGTTGTTAGCGGTGGCTGAAGCGTATCCAGATTTAAAGGCTAGTCAAAACTTTTCTCAATTACAAACAGAATTATCTGATACTGAAAATAAGATTCAAGCAGCTCGACGTTTTTACAATACAAATGTTCGAGATTTAGCTATTAAATTACAATCTTTTCCAAGTAACATAGTTGGAAATATGTTTGGCTTTAAGGAGGAAGAATATTTTGAATTAGAAGAAGGATCAGTTGAGAGAGAGGTGGTGAAAGTGAGTTTCTAGAAGAAAATGGCAACCCTGTATACACAACAAGCTAAAAATATCCGTAAGACTTGGTTGTTAATGACTGTGTTTTTAGTGATGGTGATAGCCATTGGTTACGCGGTGGCTTGGTATTTGGGAAATTCAGCTATTTTATATTTAGCGATTATCTTTGCCTTAGTGATGAATGTTGGTAGTTACTGGTTTTCGGACAAGTTAGTATTAAAAATGACTAATGCTAAACCAGCTACTCTAGAAAGTAACAGGGAACTGTTCAATGTGGTAGAAAACCTAGCTATCACGGCCGGGCTACCAATGCCAGCGGTATATATAGTCAACGATCCATCACCAAACGCATTTGCTACCGGACGTAATCCAGAACACGCTGTAGTAGCGGTTACCACTGGTCTGTTACAGATATTAGACCGCAACGAATTAGAGGGGGTGGTAGCTCACGAAATGGCTCATATCGGTAATCGCGATATGTTAGTGATGACCGTGGCTGTGGTACTGGCTGGTTTTGTAGCAATTTTAGCTGATCTTCTTACTAGAAGTCTTTATTTTAGTAATGATGACCGTAAAGGTTCACCCTGGTTTATGATCTTGGGATTGGTGGGAATTATTTTAGCTCCTTTGGCTGCAAAATTAATACAAATGGCAGTCTCAAGAAAACGAGAATATCTAGCAGACGCCACTGGAGCATTATTGACCCGTTATCCTGAAGGCCTAGCTTCAGCTTTGGAAAAAATTTCTGCAGATCCAAGACCGTTGAAACACGCATCTACTGCCACTGCTCATCTATTTATTTCAGATCCTTACAAAGGAAGTCGCGGCATTATGCAAAAAATTGGAGGACTTTTTCAAACTCATCCACCGGCTGCTGACCGGGTGGCAAAATTACGAGGCATGGATATAGGTTAATGACCTATAATTAAATAATAGATAAAGATGTTGATGTTTTGGTAATAAACCAGGAAAAGAAATCTATGCTCATTATCGTGATAAAGAGTGGGACTGTTGTAGAAGGTTGCCAGCTGTTCTGTAAAGAATAGCGACAACCTGAACAGCTTCTGAAAGAAGTGCTGGTCAGTTGGTATATCAATAAATATGAAGAATCGTTGTCCATGGGTTGGAGATAAAGAGCACATGAAAAACTATCACGATACAGAGTGGGGTGTGCCAGTTTTCAAGGACCAAAAACTCTTCGAGTTTTTGGTCCTTGAAGGTGCGCAAGCAGGTTTATCTTGGGAAACAGTACTTAAAAAACGGGCCGGTTATAAAAAAGCTTTTCATAATTTTAATGTTGTCAAAATAGCTCAGATGACTGATGGGGAATTACTGTCTTTACAAAAAGATGAGAGAATTATACGCAACCGATTAAAGATTTTTTCGGTTCGTACCAACGCCAAAATTTTTATTGAGATACAAAAAGAGTTTGGTACTTTTAGTACTTATCTTTGGCAATTTGTCGACGGAAAACAAATCATCAATCATTGGCGCTCTGCTGCAGAAATTCCTACCAACATCCCTGAAAGTAAAGCTTTGGCCCGAGATCTTAAAAAACGTGGTATGACTTTTGTCGGTGGCACAATTATGTACGCTTATATGCAAGCGGTTGGTCTGGTTGACGATCATCTAGTCAGCTGCTGGAAAAAAACTAACCTAGGACATCGTAAGTCCTAGGTAGGTAGATTGTTAGTTATCGGCAGGTTAGTTTACTTATTTGTAGAAGTTGTTTGCTATAATTGTGTGCAGTATGAGCATTTTTTCTGTTGTCAGTTTGCATGACATTTATTTAATATTTTTTTCTATTGGTTTAGCTATCGGAGCCGGCGCCACTCTTTTAAACGGGATGTCGTTACTTACTGTTTTAAAAGACCGTCATATATCAAGTGATGAGTATCACATTATAAATGGTAGCTATACAGTTGTTTGGGCAGGTTTGTTACTTTATGCTTTTTTCGGCATCGGTTTATTTACAATGTCGTATGAAGCTATGCTCAGACTGGGAATCTTTCAGGCCAGCATGGTGGTGGCTCTGATCTTGGTAATTAATACTTTTCTGGTTCACTACTGGTTACTGCCGGCAGTTAAGTCTAAGCTAGATGATAAGAAAGAAAAAGAAATAGACAAAAATATAGCTACTTATTTTGCTATCAGTGTAATTGTTTCAATAGTATCCTGGTTATTTTTGGTGGTTCATCACGCTTTGTTTCGAGCTGAAATAAGCTTCTGGTTAGCCATATCGCTATATTTCTTAGCTTTGTTGTTTATAGGATATCTCTATATTTCTGTCATTAGTCGTATTTTAAATAAAATACAAAAGAATACTATATATAAAGTTGGTGGTTTTTTAATAATTTTATTAGCAATTACACTTTCGACTTATTATTTTGTTGTTTTTAAAAATAGCGATTCAAAAATAGAAAAGTCATCTGAAGAAGTGACCGGCGCTACTGTTTATCCGACTTTCCCTCTCTCTGAGGTAGCTAAGCGATCCAATATAGAAGAATGTTGGGTGGTGATAGCCGGTGAAGTATACGATGTTACTCCTGCGGCTGAGAAATATCCGGAATTATATGAATGTGGTAAAGATATAACAACCGCTTACCAAGAAATGAGTCCTGATGGTATTAGCGACAGAGTGCGCTCTTATCACATCGGAAGCGTCGGTTTTGATTTTAGTGAAGTTCAAAGTAACAATACCAAGGATAGTTGCTGGTTAGTGATAGATAATATGGTCTTTGATGCTACTCCTGAAGCCAAGCTTCATCCGGCCGCTTTTAATTGTGGTACTGACGCCAGTATCAACTATCATCGTAATCATGGTAGTGGAGTCAGCGATAAGATGATGCGGATGTATATAGGAAGAATCGATGAGGGGGTAACAATTGTCCCAGATGGTAATCCGGTTGAAAAAAAGACCCAATTAAAACCTTATGCAGAATTATATGTTGAGGCCGGTAGTTGGGATAATCGGGAATTAATGATGGTAGTAGAGAAGGATGCAGAGAAATTATTATTTCTTGATGGCCGAACTCATAATGAGTTAGGTCGTATTCATGATATTGGCTTCCAACCACACACTTCTGTCTTTTCACCTGATGCAAAATATATGTACATTATTTCGCGCGATGGTTGGTTGACCAAAGTTGATTTAGATACCTTCAATCCTGTCATTAGTATCGATGTAGGAGACAACTCTCGAGGCACCGCTCTTACAGATGATGGAAAATATTTGGCTATTGGAAATTACGCACCCGGTAATGTGGTAATAATTGATGCTAAGACAATGAAAATTCTTAAAACCATCCCTACTACTGGAGAACTGAATGGTGAAAAAGTAGAATCTAGAGTAGGGGCAGTAGTTCAAAAGGGTAGCAGCATTATTGTGGCTCTAAAGGATTTAAACAGTGTTTGGGTTATTGACGCAACAGATGAATCATTTCCAGTAAAAAACAAATATTGGAATATCGGAGGAAATGAAACCCCTTTACATGATGCTTACTTAACTCCTGATGGTAACTTTTATATAGTTGCGGCTATGGGAGCAAATAAAGTCTGGGTTTTAGATACTAAAACATGGACTGAAGTAGCCGAGGTACAAACCGGTGATACTCCACACACTGGACCGGGAGCTACTTGGGGAACCACTACTTATGTACCAGCTATTGGAGAAGGTCTAATCACTGCTATCGATACCAAGATCTGGAAGCCCATCGCTTATATTGAAACAGCTGGTCCAGGTTTATTTATTCGATCCTACCACAAAAACCCTGACTATCCGTATGTTTGGGCCGATACTGCATTTGGTGATCATCACGACGAAATTTATGTAATTGATGCCCGTACTAATAAGATAGTTAAGACAATAATACCTGTGGCCGGGGAAAGTTCTTGGCACCCTGAATTTACCTTTGATGGTAAATATGTTTATGTCGTCTCGCAGACTGCTAATGAAATAGAAGTGTACGACGCTCATGATTTCTCTTTAGTAAAGAGGATCACCGCTCATACTCCGTCAGCAGTTTCTAATGTTGGACTTCGAATAGAGGAGCCTGGTTTATAGTGATTTCTTAAAAGAAGATTATTAAGTGTAGTTTCTATTCAAAGAGAATGGGGATATCTATAGCCGCGTCATGTTCTGGTAAACCTGAAGGATTGTCCTTCATTAAAATAAGATAGCCTCGCATATAAGGAGTATCGGCTGGTAGATCATAAGAGACTGTAGCTGTAAAAGGTACGTAGTCTTCAGTCATCCAGTCACTGTCAGCTGTTGCATAACCTTCACCAATTATTAAACCTTTCCAATCTGTCACTACGATAGGGAAGGAAGCTTCAAAAAACCAGTATCCCCTGGCTTCACCGGTTATGGTAATTGGGTTATCTACCACTGTATTTGGTTCTGGATTAGTGACTAAGATTAAATCTTCATCAACCTCGTCCACATTAGGAGTTTCCTCTTCAATTTCGGTTGATTTAGTATCGTTATCAGTATTTGTGTTGAAATCTAAATAATTGCTGAAGGTAAAAACCCCGACAATGAATATAATGACAACCACCAAAGACACATAGACTAATTTCATAATAAAATTTATTATTTTGTATTACTCACTATAGTACCCCCGCTAGATTAATTGGCAATATGGGGGTTTTTAATTTAGCGGAGAGAGGGGGATTCGTCCATTACATGGACTGTATACCTTTTGGCTATTTTCTACGCCAGCTTGAAAATAGCTCAAAAGCTTTTCGAATCCCACGTAACTGTCTCCCAGACAGTTACTCCTCTCTCCGCGAACAAAATAAGCACCCCAAAAAGGGTGCTATTTTGTATTCGCGGAGAGAGGGGGATTCGAACCCCCGGAGGGCGTAAACCCTCACACGCTTTCCAAGCGTGCGCCTTCGACCGCTCAGCCATCTCTCCGTTATTTCTTTTTGAAGAGATGGCTTCGGGTCGAACAAGTTCGTCCACCTCCCTCTGGTCGGATGTAATTGTCTCCCAGACAATTACATCCACTCAGCCATCTCTCCGTATATTTGTTTTTTTACGTAATGCTTTATTGTATTATAAGCATTCGATTCGGTTTCCTCCTAAGGTCTGCTCGTAAACTCACAACGACCTTTTTGCTCTCAGGTTCGCAAACCGGATGAAAAGCAAAGCAGTTTGCTTTTCATCCACTCAGCCATCTCTCCATATACTTGTTTTTGTAAGAACGCTTGTTCTTCATTAGGCGTTCGACTACGTTTCCTCCTTTGGCCTGTTCTCATTCGCTCACAACGGCCAATCTTCTCACTTCGTTCGAAGACCGGAGCAAAAGTGAAACACTTCACTTTTGCTCCACTTAGCCATCTCTCAGTATTTGTGCGAGACTATCATAACTTGTATTGCGATTTTATTAAAGAAATGTAGATATGATATGTTTAGTTGATTTAAACAGGTTATAATTTAAAAAATGACAAAACAACAAATTTTTGTACTGGCATTTACTTTTGCGATTGGTTTATTTTCTGGCTTCTATGTTTATGTAACTGGTTTTGCTCCTAATTATAATAATGAGATTCCAGTAGATGAAAATGTTTTAGATAATTCATTTGCTATTAGAGCTGAGCAGGAAGGTGTGTGCGGTATGGCAGGAGTAGTCTGTCCGTCTTTTGAATTATTGTCTAACCGAAAATATCGCTATATAGGAGCTCATTCTTTAACTGAACCAACTCCCGAACCTGTAACTGGTTATATACCTCGAGCCGAATTCGATAAATTGAAGAATATGGTTAAAAAGTTAGATCTTTTAGAGTTACAAAAACCAGGTCCTTATTGTCAGACCACCGACAATGGGATTGGTTATCGCTACAATGTGATATTAGACGGAATAGCTTACGAACTTAATTCCTGCGGGACGAGATTCTACAATACTCCGTTATATAAAGAATTATTAGATTTGTGGGAAATGATGGCTATTGAAAACGTGGAAGCAGAACTATCCTTTAGTTTACGAGCGTTGTTAATTGACTGGTTTCCTCGTACAGAATAACGTTTATGTCTAAGAGTAAGTGGTTTGTTTATATGGTGCGTTGCTCAGATGAGACCTTGTACACAGGTATTACGACTGATTTAGATAGAAGATTAACCGAGCATAATGGGTTAGGGACTGGTAAGGATAAAGGATCTAAATATACAAGGGTGAGGAGACCAGTAGAGTTAGTCTACCAAACACGATGCTCAGACAAATCAGCTGCTGCTACCAAAGAAGCAGCCTGGAAAAAACTAACTAAAAGTGAGAAAGAAAAACTGATTAGAAGTTAATCTAGTTTTTAATATTTAAAATAGCAAATAAATCACCAAGTTCTTCCCCAGTGAGTTTTCGGTATTGATTAGGTTTAAGTTTCCCTAACTCGATGTTAGCAATCTTTAGACGCTTTAAAGTTTGTACCTGAAAACCCAAAGCAATACACATGCGCCTAATTTGGTGCTTTTTTCCCTCGGAGATAGTGAGTAGAAAGTGTTTGTCTGATTTTTTCTCAGCTAGAGCTGGTTTGGTTACATAACCCTCAATATTTACTCCGGCTTGAAGGTGTTTAAGTAAAAAGTTACTAACTGGCTTGTCGACTTCCACCTCATATGTTTTGGCGATATTATTTTCAGGATCTAGTAGTGGAGCAGTAATACGACCATCGTTAGTTAGGATTATTAGACCTTCGGAATCTTTGTCTAAACGCCCAATAGGATACACGTCTTCTAATTTGTAGTCTTTCTTTAACCTAGTCGCTATATCAACTTCATTTTCACTAGGTGAGTGGGTGATTATGCCGCGACCTTTATAATAAGCCAGATATTTCTTCTCAATTTGTTTGCCTTTAATTTCGATTTTGTCTCGTTCTGATACCTTCTCACCCATAACAGCCTTCTTTCCGTTCACTAAAACTTGGCCCCTACTTATTAGGTCATCGCCCTCACGTCTGGAACATAGTCCTAGTTCAGCTAATCTTTTATTTATCCGTATTTCTTTAGACATAACTTTGTTTTGTCGGCACATCATGCTAATATTTCCCCGTTATGTCAAGTGATCATGTGTATGACGTCATCGTAATTGGTGGTGGTCCAGCAGGAATGATGGCCGCCGGCACCGCTGCCAGTCGAGGTAAAAAAGTTTTACTAGTCGAAAAAAATAAAGATTTAGGGAAGAAGCTATCTATAACGGGTGGTGGTCGTTGTAATATTTTAAATGCGGAAAAAGACACTCGACAGTTACTAGATAATTATGGTGAAGCTGCTAAATACTTATTTTCACCATTTGCCCAATTTGGTATGCAAGACGCTTGGGATTTTTTCGAAGAGGAGGGCTTATCCTTAACAGTTGAAGCTAGGAACCGAGTCTTTCCCGTTAGTCAAAATGCAGAAGACGTTACAGCTTTTATGCGGAAATTCTGTACTGATAACAATGTGGAATTAAAACTGAAGACAAAAGTTCAGGATTTTGTAACAGAAAACGGTAAGCTAATAGCTATCAGAACCAATGATGGAGTGTTGCGTGGTAACAACTTCATTTTGGCTACTGGTGGATCATCGCGTAGTGAAACAGGGTCGACCGGTGAGGGGATTAACTGGTTAAAACAATTTGGACATACAGTACATGAACCTAATCCCAACATTGTTCCTTTGGTTGTAGCTGACGATTGGGTTAAAGAGCTTTCAGGTACAACCTTGTCGTTTATGAAGATTACTTTTGGTAGTGACTTAAGCAAAGAACAAGGTCGGTTTTCTAAAGTAGGTAAAATTCTTTTTACTCATTTTGGTTTGTCTGGACCACTTATTCTTAACGCTGCCCATGAAGTAAAAAAAATATTAAAAGGTGGCCCGATATTAGCTACTATTGATATGTATCCTGATACGGAGGTTGGGTCTTTGCGAGATAAAATCCTACGAGTATTTGAACAAAATAAAAATAAAACTTTTAAAAATGTTTTGAAAGAGTTTGTCCCCCATGGTATGAGCGAGGCAGTAGGTAGCCATCTCGAACCGGAATTACTTGAAGAAAAGGTCCATAGTGTGTCGCGCGAAGCACGTTACGCTTTGGCTGACCTTATTAAAGCTATGCCGCTTACTATAACCGGTACCATGGGGATGGACTGGGCGGTGATATCTGATGGTGGAGTAGATCTTAAAGAGATAGATACCAAGACTATGCGCTCAAAGAAAGTGGATAATCTTTTCTTAATTGGAGATGTTTTACATGTTAATCGTCCGAGTGGAGGATACTCACTCCAGTTATGTTGGACCAGTGGACGGGTGGCTGGAGAGTCAGTTTGATGTTGTATAATAATCTTAATGAAAAGGAGCCTGAAAGATTGCTTTATTCCACACGAAGGGAACGATTATTCTCCTCATAGTCTACAAAAAGCAGCCATGGTAGGCATGTTTGCTTTGGTCTTATTATCGTTTGCTTTTATAAATATTCAATCTCTGCTGTGGGTTAGCTCGGATTGGCTGGTATCGACAGTGTTACCGGCAGTAATTGTTGATCTGACTAACCAAGAGAGAGCTTCAGATTCTCTAAGTTATCTAAAAAGGAATCCTACTTTAGATTTGGCAGCCACTCGCAAAGCAGAAGATATGGCTGAACATGAGTATTTTGCTCACTTCAGCCCAACTGGCGTCTCTCCTTGGTATTGGTTTAACGACGTGCAATATAATTTTGTACACGCTGGAGAAAACCTAGCAATACATTTCAATGATTCAGATGCTGTTGTAAAAGCATGGATGGATTCTCCGACTCATCGGGCCAACATAATGGACGGCAAATATACTGAGATTGGTGTAGGAACTGCCAAAGGAGTCTACGATGGTTATCCAACAGTATATGTGGTGCAAATGTTTGGTACCCCGGGAATAAATTTAACGGATAAGGTAACTAAAAAAATAATTCCAGCTAGAACTGATGACTCTTTAGCTTCCCTAGGCGAATCGAATAACGGTGGGGAAGTAAGTTTGACTAATAATTTACAGAGTGAAGTTTTGTCAGAATCAGTAAACACAACAGCGGTTGAAAATATCGATGTTTCAGGCAATCAGGTGGCGGTCTACTCGAATCATATTTCCACCTCTACTGGTGGAGTTCCGGCTTCAATTAGTGCTGACAATCAACCCAGAGAAACAGTCAGAGAAGCGAATGTTCTTAGCAAATTGGCGACTAGCCCACGATCAATCCTACAAATTTTATATCTTGTAATTGCTTTGTTTGTAGTAGGTTCGCTATTATTATCTATTTTGATTGATATTAAATACCAAAATCCAATTCAGGTTGCCTACAGTTTTGTCTTACTAATAATGATGGCGGGACTTTATCAGATTCATATCCTAGTGACTGCTGGGGCAACGATAATTTAGCAAGAATAATTACTACAAAAGACTAAACACAGAGTGTTTAGTCTTTTGTTTTGATTGCGGAGAAAGTTATAATTGATGGATGATTAAAAGTGAGACAACTGTGAAAGATATCAGAAAAGCCAAGACTAATAAAAAGAATGCTAGACCTATGTATGCTTCACGTCCGGCCGCCGGTTTTCCGTCTCCGGGTGATGATCAGGTAGAAAACGTTTTAGATATCAACGATTTGGTGGTAAAAAATCCGGCTACGACTTTTTTTGTTAGAGTAGAAGGAGATTCGATGGAAGGCGCCGGCATTTTTTCAGGTGATGTTCTGGTGATTGATCGAGGAATAGAAGCTGTGAACAATGATATTGTTGTGGCGGCGGTCAACGGTGAGATGGTGGTTAAGCGCCTACGAGTTGCAGCGGGTAAAGAAGGTTTACTGGTATCAGAAAATGTAAATTATCTACCGATTAAGATCTCTGAGGATGAAGATTGTACTATCTGGGGAGTGGTAGTGGGCAGTGTCCGTCAGTTTAGTCGCTAAAAATTTTAGAAAGTAATAGCTCGAGCTATTTTTTGGAAAGGAGAAGAATTATTATTTTGGACAAAACTAGTTAGTTGGAGACCGTAGACGTCTAACTGGTAATTAATGGTGTACTCATTATCAAAAGCAAAAGATCGAGGTTCTCGAAAGTAAATATCTGACACTGCTCTCACAGCCTTGATTGGTGTAGCTGCTTGAGTAGTGTCATTAACAGCGATGGTAGCTAGCTTCCAGTGGTAGATATTGGTAGTTTTACCGTTTGCGTAGGTTATTTCACCAGCTTTAGTTTTTAAGCCTTTGGTAAGTTCTTTATCATCTATCATCTCTGTGATTTGCTGGGGTTTGAAAATAGGTGACAGCACAATACAATCACAAACCTGCTCAAGGCTAGTGACGCGGCGACTATCTAGACGACTGACATTTGTTTTTTCTTGGCTTTTACTCTGTCTGGTTAAAACCACTAATTCAGCAGTATTAGGATCGAAATAAGTATTGGTATTTATACGTAATGGCCTATCATCCAAAGTAGCTAAAAATGCCATATATTCGATTCCCAGCCTGTATCCTCTAGGGATGGTGATGTCGTAGTCTAAAAGTTGATTGTGATAGGTTTTGTTTAAAAAAACTCCCTCATTGTAAAGGGCAAAGATAATAATTGCGATTGTTACTGTAATAGTAAATAAAATCCCGTAAAATATTCGTTTATCCTTCATAAATTGTAATTTTATCATATATTTAGGCCTGAAATTGCATTCTTGAAAGAGAAGTTGAATACGTACGTCATCAACAGTATGAATAAAAAGATTTTCAAAAGTATACAGCTAGTAGTTGTTAGCTGTTTCATTATGTTGGGTACAACAACTTTGGTCGAAGCTAGTTATCAGGGAGATGTAGCCGGTTGGATTCCGTGGTGGACTGAGGACGATGGAGTAAGAAAAGTGGCCAAACAAGTAGATGAGTTAGATGTCATTTATCCTTTTGTTTATGAAGTCGAAGAAGGTGGAAAGATTGTTGCTAAAGCGGATCTTAAAAAAGGAGTCTGGAAGGATCTTATAAAGAAAGCTAAAAAGAATAAAGTAGAGGTGATTCCAACCATTGCTTGGTTTAATGGAGAGGGTATTCATGCAGTACTTTCAGATGAGGTGCAGCGACAGAGATTAGTAAAAGATATCGGAGAGCTTGTTACAGATAACAATTATGCCGGTATTGATATCGACTTTGAAGAAAAATGGTCAGAAACTAAAGATTATTTTTCTGAGTTTCTAAAAGAGTTAGATGACGAATTAGGTCGAGCTAGTTTGGCTTGTACAATTGAGGCAAGAATGCGCCCAGAGCATCGCTGGTTAGAGATTCCGGCTGAGATCAAGTACGCCAATGATTACGAAGCGATAAATCGTCATTGCGATATTATAGAAATAATGGCTTATGATCAGCAAAGAGCCGATATAGTATTTAACAAAAAACGTCAGGGTGTTCCTTATAGTCCAGTAGCTGATATTGACTGGGTAGAGCATGTTTTAGAGTTTGCTCTTGAAGGTATAGATAAGGATAAAATAATGTTAGGTATCCCTACATACGGTCGAGCATATGATGTAACTGTAGCGGCTGATTGGTATCGAGATTATAAAAGAGTAGCTAGTTTGAATTACTCTCGAATACCTGAGCTAGCTGAAAAATATGATCTTAAAATCGGTCGTAGCCAAGGCGGAGAAGCGGTCATCACATATTTCCCAGAAGATTCAGTATGGAAGATTTTTAACCAACTACCAACACCTGAAGGTACACCTAAAGGTTACGAAGCCGCCGCTAAGGCACTTTTGGTAGCTACTTACGCTGGAGTTGAGATACCAGTTCGTTATGTGGAGGTTAGCGATTCTAAGGCTGCTAAAGATAAAGTAGATCTAGCTAAAAAGTATGGTCTCAAAGGAGTAGCTTTCTTTAAGCTAGACGGTTCAGAAGATAAAAATATTTGGAAACTATTTTAAGAAATTTAGTTAAAAATAGCCGGCACCCAATGGGTGCCGGCTATTTTTTACTTCGCTGCTATTTGCTTTTCAAGTTGTTCGACTCGATAGACTAGGTGGTTAATTAGATTCATCTGTAATAATTTTACCTCCTCCTCTAATACATCTACCATTTCTAATAGCACTATCCTTTTTTGTTCCTCCAGTCTATTTTGACTGAAACCTTCCGTGTAAGAAGCATTAGTTATGGTTGGTAGAAACATTGTTACTGATAATCCAATAGCACAAATCGCAGCAGGTAAACTTAATTTACGCATACTCATATTTATTTTATTTTAAATTATCTAGTAATTCTCTCATTAAGTGGTGACGTACTAATTATAAAATCCTTACATTTAGAAATCTAAGAATGGTAAAATGTTGATAATGATAGGTTTAATGGATTGTAATAACTTCTTCGTTTCGTGTGAACGGCTTTTTCGTCCAGATCTGGAACATAAGCCAGTAGTGGTACTTTCCGGTAATGATGGGGTTATAGTTGCTCGCAGCAATGAAGTTAAAGCTATGGGAGTACCGATGGGTATTCCGCTTTTCCAAGCCAAAAAATTAGTCGATATGAGTGGAGTGACTTTCTTTTCAACTAATTTTTCCTTATATAGAGATATTTCCAGACGAGTAATGAGAGTTTTGGCTGACGAAGTAGGGGAATGCGAAATTTATTCTGTTGATGAGGCTTTTTTTACCTTAACAAACAATATCTCAGAAAAAGACCTAATGTCCTTACGACAAAGAATTATAAAAAGTGTAGGAATTCCAGTTTCTATCGGTGCGGCAAAAACTAAAACTTTAGCAAAAATTGGTAGCAGTCTGGGCAAAAAAAATACAACGGGAGTTTGTTTACTTAATGAAGAGAAGTGGAATAAATTAGCTAGCGACTATCTCTGTCAAGAAGTATGGAATCTAGGTCCGGCCATGACAGCTAAGTTACGAACAAACAATATCACTACGGCTGCTGATTTTATGAATTTGGAAAAGTCTTTTGTAGCATATAATTTTGGTATTAGTGGTCGTCGTATTCAAGATGAATTACTCGGCATTAGTGTTCATAAAATAGGGGTTAATAGTCGAGAGCCAAATAAGAGTATTGCTAGCACAAGGTCATTTTCAAAAATTATTAAAGAGAAGAAAGGTTTAGAAAGTGCTCTTGTTTTTCATGTGTCAGAAGTAGCAAAAAAATTACGAACAAAAAAATTATTAGCTGGGAACATAAATATCTTAGCCAGAGCTAGTCGTCACAGTGATTTCAACTTAAAGAAGAGTACGAGTAATATAGTTTTAGAGAGACCTACGAATGATACGATCGAGCTGACCAAATTAGCCCTTAAAGGATTGTCTGAAATTTATGAAGCAACCACTCCTTACAAAAAAGTCGGGATAACAGTTTCCGGTCTTATCCCAGAAGATATGTTACCCGTGACTTTGTTTACCTCTACTGAGGAAAAATCCGATGAATTAGATAAAATACGTGACCAACTGAACAACCGTTTTGGCGCCGGTACCTTAAGACAGGGAGTGGTTTTAAAAAGCGGGCCTAATACAAGTACTAAATTACGTTCCCCTCACTACACGACGGTGTGGATAGATATCCCCAGGGTAGTAGCAAAATAGGGCAAAGGGACAGTCTCTTATGTCGTATTAGTGTATACCGTCTCTAATAAGCTGTCTTTGTGCATAAGATAAATAAATATATAGGATTAATCAGGTAGAATGATTAGACATGTCTTTTTTTAGAAAAAATAGAAAGAAAAAAGAACAGACTAAAAATGATTTAATATCAGAAGAAAGCATTCCTGTGCCAAGTTTGGCCCGTCTTAATGTTGATGTCTTTCAAGCGTCCGATAGCATAATTGTCTACGCTCAGGTGGCAGGAGCTAATATGTCTAGCATAGACGTGTCAGTGGAAGGAGAGGCAGATATTTTAATAATAAGAGGTAAGCGATTACGACCAGAACATTTGATTGCTCAGGTAGAAAAAGATGGTGATTTTTGTACTGAAGAATGTGTCTGGGGTAATTTTAAAAGAAAGATTTTTTTACCAGCCAGGGTTGATGTTGATCAGGCACAAGCTAAATTAAAAGATGGAATTCTCATTCTAAGCCTGCCTTTGTTATTTGATTAAAGTGGATATAACTGGACAACATTGATTAATTTATATGTCATAATGTTAATGTAAGTTATATGTTAGTTCCTTCCTTACGTTCATTCTATTTTGGTTTTATTCGTCTGTTGCTCATGACAGTGTTTTTGTCATTGAGTTTTTTTATTTTCTTTAATACAGCTACTGCTGACAATACCCCAGTCATAAAACCGACGGAAACAGTGAGTAAGAACTCTTGGCCAGAAGCCAAATCCTATTCTTTTGTCTGGGATCTACCAGAAGATGTTGTAGCAGTAGCCGTTGATGTAGCAACTTCATCTGATACAGAACCGATGACATCTTTTCGGCCTCCAATTTCGGAGTTTGTTTTAGATACTAGTGACTTAGAAGACGGAACTTGGTTTTTGAATGTTCAGTTTAAAAATGATGAAGGGTGGGGAGAAGTAGCTAGTCAGAAATTACTGATAGACAATACTCCACCACTGCCATTTTTACATCGTTTAGTTAGTGATGCAGCAGGTGAAAAACCAACTTTATATTTTGAAGCAACTGACACTATGTCGGGGATAGATTATTATGAAGTCACCATCTCTGGCCATAAGACCGTCATCATATCTCCAGAAGAAGCCCAATTAGGTTACAGTCTAGATAATGTATCTTTAGGATCACATATTGTGAGAGTGGTTGCAGTAGATAAAGCGGGAAATAAAACCAACAGTATTGTCCCTTTGCTTTTAAATTTTACAGATACTACAAATACGAATGCCAGCAATACTAATATTGCTCCACCACTGGGGATCAATTGGTTGATTGTAAATCTAGTCTTAGTGATTCTAGTTTTATTTTTCTATCTTATCTATAACTTACGTGAACAGGCTAGGCAGAAAATTGAAGTAATGAATGAGACATGGGAAGTGCAGGAGCAAATGCAAAAAATCTTCACCGCTCTACGAGATGAGATTTACGAACAAATAGACACTCTTGATAAAAAACCCAGGTTAACTAAAAAGGAAAAAGAAGTCATATCTAACCTAAATAAGACTTTAGCTGTTTCGGAAACCTTGATAGGTAAAGAAATCGAAGATATTAAGCAGACTCTAAAATAACGATAGATTAGGTTCATTGAACATGGCACTGCCCGGTGTTTTATAGAATCTTCCAATTTCAATAATTTGTGTTATATTTTTGGTAGTTAAGTTGTTCGTCACCAAGGTTCCCTTGAGTCGTTTAGATTCCCCTGATATTAGTCGTGTCTGGGTCAATGGGAAGTAATTTTAAACAAATATGTTTAGAGCCATTGGATTTATCATCATTATCTATGGTTTGTCAGTTTTGCTGAATGATGCTTTTGTCGCTTTTGAGTCAGCAACAGTAGCAACTTTCAATACATTGCAGACAGCCGCCTTAGTTACAGAAGTGCAGATAAGCACTCTTAATCCTTAGATAGATGACAAAGGACCTAGCTTTGCTGGGTCTTTGTTCGTTTTATTAATAAAGATAGTTTGCTACAATATTACATATGTTAACTAATAGAATTGTGGAGTATGTTTTCTTCTATGGCTTTATGGCCGTAGTAGGATTTTTAGTTTGGAAAATGATGGCTCCATTTGTGTCAGCCTTAGCCTTAGCTGCTATTATCGTGACTGTCAGTTATCCTCTTTATGAAAAGATTACTACTAAAATGCCTAGACAAAACAGGTCTTTAGCAGCTTTTTTTACAACCTGTATTGTTATCGTCATCGTGGTAATCCCACTTTCTTTTATTTTATCTTCTCTTATTAACGAAGCTGTTTCTCTATATAACCTAGCCGGAAATCAACAGATAGGATTTGAAGAAAGCATAAATGCCTTCGAAGAAACTGCTCAAAATATTATTCCTGGTTTTGAATTTAACTTTACTGAATACATCAGACAGGCGACCGCTTGGGCGGCTGGAAACTTAGGTGCCTTTTTTGCTGGTACGGCTACGACTGTTTTCCTTTTCTTTATCGCCTTTATAGGATCGTTTTATCTGTTCCGTGATGGTAAAGACTTCACAAAGAAGCTAGTAGCTATCAGTCCACTGCCAGACGGAGATGATGAAATAATTCTTAGAAGAATGGCGACTTCAGTACGATCGGTTTTAACTGGGGTAGTATCTATAGCCTTGATACAAGGAGTGTTAACGGCTATTGGTCTTTATGTCTTTGGTTTCGACAGAGCTATCTTATGGGGAACCATGGCTGCTTTTGGAGCTTTGATTCCGAGCGTCGGTACATCAATTGTTTTGGTACCATCGATTATATATCTAATTGTTTTAGGAGAATATGTGAATGCCATTGGTCTAACTGTCTGGGCGTCACTTGCTGTCGGTTTGATTGATAACCTGCTTGGGCCGTATTTGATAAGTCGCGGTAATAAATTACACCCATTTTTGATTCTGTTATCTGTGTTGGGAGGTATTTCTGTTTTTGGACCAGTTGGATTTATAGTTGGACCGGTGATATTAAGCTTGTTTGTGGTCTTGTTGGAAATTTATGCCACTCATATATCGGCGGCCACAAATGAGAATCAAACATGATTACTAAAGAAGTACTAGAGAAAATTTTAGTAGAACAAGGAGTCTCGCCAACTGCCGATGATGAGGAAATTAAGTCCGCTCTTTTAAAAGCCAACTGGAAGAATGGTGACGTCCAGTCGGCTTTAGTCGTGTGGCGTGAGAACATAAAGACTCACGAAAAACGTGTTGATGCAGTGCAGAACTTATTTCGTGGTAAAGCAAAACTCAGCCCATCTGACATAAATGAATTATTGGGAATTGAAATGGATATACCACCAAAGTCGTTAACTGTTACTAGAGCTCGTGGCAATAGGCATATTAGTTATGGAATTATTTTGGAAATATGTGTAGTTTCTTTTATTTTGTCAGTCATCTTTATGTTTGCTGCTATGTGGTTTTTCAAAATAGGTTTCTTTCATCCAGTAGTTTAAAGACGAAAGGGCGTGTTCATCGCAACATATGAAATACAAAACACTATTCTTTCTCACATTTCCGATTCTAGTCGTTGTCTCTGTTGTGGCAGTCAATTATTTTCCAGAGGAAGTAACCTTACTTAATTCAGTTAGTAACAAAATAGAAAATGTACAACCGGCTTTTTTGTCGACTTCTAAACCTTTAGATATTCTCTTTACTGGAGATATTATGTTGGCTCGTCATGTGGAGAAACTTATGGAAAGAGAAGGGGTTAATTATCCTTTAGCAAATATTAAATTTGATTCCTCGTTAGATTATTTAGTTGGTAACTTTGAGGGCTCTATACCAAAAGTCCATCATCCAACTGCTAGTTTCACTTTTTCCTTCTCAGTACCAGAAAGTTCTCTTACCTTACTAGAGAATCATGGATTTACTCATTTGAGTTTGGCTAATAATCACAGTTATGACTTTGGTGCATCGAATTTTCTTCATACCAAGAGCGTAATTGATAAGACTAACATTAAATCTTTTGGAGATCAGGTTTTGAATCCTTCTACCACAGTTACTTATATAAATCATGGAAAAGACAAAATTGCTTTAATCGGAATTTATGCCGTCTATAGAATACCTGACCAAGAAAAATTGAAACAGATATTTTCCGAAGCCAACACTAAGGCTGGTCAACAAATCGTCTACGTACACTGGGGAGAAGAATATGAGCTGCAACACTCTGCTAACCAAGAAGCTCTTGCTACAGAATGGATAAATTTAGGTGCCGATTTGATTATCGGTCATCACCCGCATGTGGTACAAGATATACAAATCATTAATGGGAAATTAGTTTTGTATTCGTTAGGCAACTTTATTTTCGATCAGTATTTTAGTGAAGATGTACAGATGGGTCTGTTGGTTAAGCTTACTAAGTCTAAAAAGGAGGAACAAATAGAATTGTTACCGGTGAGCAGTATGGGAAGTCTCAGCTCTCCTTATTATATGAATCCCGCAGATAAAGATAATTTTCTACAGGCTTTAGCCAAACGCAGCGACCCTCGTCTAACCCCTCAGATATTAGCTGGTATTTTAGATTTAAAAGGACTAAGTCAATAATTTGGGGTTGCAATTTGTTCATTATCTAATAATATGGCGTAATCATGATAAATAAATACGAACTACTAGGAATCTTAGCCAGCGTTAGTTTAATGGCTTTAGCACTGTTTCTTTTACGAATAGACAATACAAGCTCTATTGTAAATAGCTCTAACAACAATGGCGACTCTCAGGTGGCCGCCTTATCAGTAGTTACTGAAGGAGGAAATAATGAGGCTCTACGCGATACCGTTGCAATGGCAGTAGACAAGCGTGGTCAGGTAGAAAAAATGATTATTAACGATGTACATATCGGTACAGGCAATGAAGTAAAAGAAGGTGACACCGTAACTGTTCATTACATTGGTACCCTGCGTAACGGACAGCAATTTGATAATTCATATAATAATGATCAGCCGTTAACTTTTACATTAGGTGAAGGGAAGGTTATTGCTGGTTGGGAAACAGGACTCTTAGGAATGAAAGTTGGAGGACAAAGAGTTTTAGTTATTCCGCCGGAATTAGCTTATGGTAAAAAAGTCATGGGACCAATTCCTGCTAATTCGACTCTAATATTTGCTGTTGAGCTAATCGCCGTACAGTAGAAATCTGGTGCGTACTTTAGTACGTACCTCTAAGTACGTACCTATGAAAGATAAACCGGTTAGTTTTGAGATTGTCAAAAAGCACCCTGGGTCTCTGGCTCGGGCTGGTGTTATTCGCACTCCTCATGGTGACATCAAAACTCCGGCTTTTGTCTCTGTTGGTACCAAGGCAACGGTAAAAAGTCTTAAACCGGAAGATCTGACCGATATTGTTGGAGCAGAAGTAGCTTTAGCAAACACTTATCATCTCTTTCTACAACCTGGTGATAAAATCATTAAAGAGGCTGGTGGTTTGCATACCTTTGCAAATTGGCAGCTTCCTACAATGACTGATAGCGGTGGTTTTCAGGTTTTTAGTTTAGGGGCTGCGTTTGGTAAAGGGGTGACTAAGTTCGCGTTAGATGCGGAAGCGACTGATAGAGTGGCCGAGAAGGAGGGTTTGAATATTTACAGTAAAGAGATGGCTACCGAACACGGTAAGCTTTGCATAATAGATGAAGAGGGAGTTACTTTTACTTCACACATAGATGGTTCGATGCATAGATTTACACCGGAACGATCAATTGATATTCAGCATAATATCGGCGCTGATATCATTATTGCTTTTGATGAATGTACCTCACCGACGGCTGATTATGATTACCAAAAGGAAGCGATGGACAGAACTCACCGTTGGGCCAAACGGAGCATTATGGCTCATAAGCAAAATTATAATGCTCTTAAAAAACAAGGTATTTACGGAGTAGTGCAAGGTGGTCGTCATCTCGATTTAAGACAAGAAAGTGCTCGGGTATTAGCTTCAATGGACTTTGATGGTTTTGGGATAGGTGGTTCTTTTAGTAAGGAAGACCTAGGAGAATCGCTACGCGTAGTTAATGAAATTCTGCCAGAAGATAAGCCACGTCATCTGCTAGGTATCGGAGAACCGGAGGATATCAAACAAGGAGTTTTGATGGGTTGTGATACCTTTGATTGTGTAGCGCCGACTAGGCTGGGTCGGACAGGAACTATTTATATCGATACTGGAAAAAAAGATGAAATTGGTTTACCGGTAATAGAAAAGATAAATTTAAAAAATGCTAAATTCGCTCGTTCCTATGAACCTTTAGACACTGGAGAGAGTCCGATAAATAAATATACGCAGTCTTATTTACACCATTTATTCAAAGCCAACGAAATCTTAGGTGGTCATTTAGCTAGTTTGCATAACCTTTGGACAATTGTGAATTACACTAAAAAATTAAGAGTGAAGATTTTGTCAGATTCATTATAAAAATAATCGCTAATCTTTCAAATTAGACCTAATACTAAATTATGAGGCTGGGTTTTGATTTTTGAGTTGTACTCTGTATACTCAGCTACATGAAGTTTGATTTAAGTACAGAAAAAACACCAGCTGGTGATCAGCCGCAGGCAATAAAAAAGCTGGTAGAAGGGTTAAAGGCTGGTATGACTGACCAGACGCTTTTGGGTGTGACTGGCTCAGGAAAAACCTTTACAGCGGCCAATGTAATCCAACAAATACAAAAACCAACACTGGTTATCGCTCACAATAAAACCCTGGCTGCTCAATTAGCTCAAGAGTATCGTGATTTTTTTCCGAATAACGCTGTACATTATTTCGTTTCTTATTATGACTACTATCAACCGGAAGCGTATATGCCAACTTCAGATACTTATATCGAAAAGGAGGCTCAAATCAATGAAGAAATTGATCGCTTACGACATGCTTCCACTCAGGCGCTTTTGACGCGCAGTGACGTCATCATTGTGGCTTCAGTGTCCTGTATTTATGGCTTGGGAGAACCGGCCGAATACGAAAAACGTCACCAAAAAATAGAAAAAGGTTTTGCAACTACTCGAGCTGATATGTTACGGGTGCTTGTGAGTATGTATTTTACTCGTACCAACGCCGATTTATCGCCGGGTATGTTCAGAGCCGTTGGGAATACTATAGAAATTATGCCAACCAATGAGAGAGTTATTTTCAGGTTAAATTTTACTGGTAACAGTGTATCTCATTTGACTAAGATAGATGCGATTTCTAGACAGATAATTGAAGAGCCAGAGGTATTTTATTTATTTCCAGCTAAACATTTCGTTACTCCAGAGGATGAAAGAAAAGTGGCTTATGAAGACATTAAAGCTGAACTTAAAAGTCAGTTGGCTAAGTTTAAAAAGGAAGGGAAGTTACTAGAGTCGGAGCGCTTAAAGAGAAGAACAGAACATGATTTAGCCTTAATTCGAGAAGTTGGATACTGTAACGGGATAGAGAATTACTCTAGACACTTTGATCGTCGCAAGCCCGGTGATGCACCGTATACTTTATTATCCTACTTTCCACACAAGAAAGATGGCACACCAGACTTTCTCACTATTGTCGATGAGTCGCATGTCACAGTTCCGCAAATAAATGGCATGTACGCTGGCGACCGGTCTCGTAAAGATACTTTAGTAGAGCATGGTTTTCGTCTGCCGAGTGCTGTAGATAACAGACCACTTAAGTTTGCTGAGTGGAAAGAGCGAGTAGGGCAAGTGATTTACACTACGGCTACGCCAGGAAAATACGAAATGGAACAAGTAGCAGAAGGGAAGGGGCAGATAGTTGAGCAAATAATTCGTCCGACTGGTTTAATCGATCCAGAAATAGATTTGCGTCCAGTGACAGGCAAGGGTACTTATGAAGGACAAATAAAGGATTTTATTCGTGAAGCGGAGAAAGTAATAGCTGGAGGAGCAAGGGTTTTAACCACTACTCTGACTAAACAAATGGCTGAAGACTTGGCTGACTTTTTAGAAGAAAAAGGAATAAAAACTAAATATATTCACAGTGATGTCGATACCATAGAAAGAATCGAGATACTAAATGATTTTCGAAGAGGAGAGTTCGATTGTTTGGTGGGTGTTAACTTACTGCGAGAAGGTTTGGATTTACCTGAAGTGGAATTGGTAGCTATTCTTGATGCTGATAAAAGTGGTTTCCTGCGCAGTGAGACAGCTCTTATTCAGACAATTGGGCGAGCAGCCCGTAATGTTAATGGTCGGGTGGTTCTTTATGCCGATGAAATGACTCCGGCGCTTGAATACGCTATTTCTGAAACAAACCGACGACGAGAAATACAAACTGCTTACAACGAAAAACACGGCATAACGCCAACAACTATTAAGAAGGAAATAAAATCTATCACAGATCAAATGCGTAGTGAGCATGATGAAACAGTCGATACTCTGCTTAAGATAGATATGGAACTATTCAAAAAGAATCCTAAAAAGGTATTGAAAGAAAAAAGACGACAGATGGAAGAAGCAGTGGCTATTCTAGATTTTGAAACAGCAGCTATCCTGCGTGATGAAATAGGGTATTTAGAAAAAGCGGGAAGCAAAAGTATGAAGAAATGATTTATTGAACCAAAGTTTCTGCGGTGCTGGTGAAATCATAATATATAAGTATAATAAAACGTTGACTTCCTCTATCATCATGTAGAGATGTTCGCTTGTGTTGTATGAGTAAAAAACCAACTAAAACAGAATGGGAAAACGATGGCGAAAAACGTCTGGTTGTTCGTGGTGCTAGGACACACAACTTAAAAAATGTTGATGTAGAAATGCCGCGTAATAAAATGATAGCTATTACTGGTCCGTCTGGCTCAGGTAAGTCATCCTTGGCTTTCGATACTATTTTTGCTGAGGGACAGCGTCGTTATGTAGAAAGTCTTTCACCGTATGCTAGACAGTTTTTGAATAAAATGCAGAAACCGGACGTTGACGAAATCTCTGGTTTATCACCAGCAATTTCAATAGATCAGAAATCAGCTAGTCGTAACCCACGCTCCACCGTCGCTACTATTACGGAGATTTATGATTATTTAAGGATTCTTTATGCTCGTATTGGTCGTCCATATTGTCTTGACGTGGACGTGGCAATTGAGAAATTATCGCAAGATGAAATTCTAAATATAATTCTTAAATCGATTGAGGATAAAGAAGTAAAAAAGGCTCAAAAAGATGAACAGGTGATGGGTATAAATCTAAGTAAGGGACGAGTATCTATCTTTTCTCCAGTAGTGGTTGGTCGTAAAGGTGAATATTATCAACTTTTATACGATCTTCTCAATAAAGGTTTCGAGGTAGTAAAGATAGATGGAGAAATCAAACAACTACGAGAAAAAATCATCCTAACTAAGACTAAGAGACACGATATCGATGTTTTGGTGGACGAAATATATGTTAGTGAATTTACGGATGATCCGAAAGGTTCGCATGAACGTCTTTCAGAAGCGGTCGAAATTGCTTTAGATCAATCAGGTGGAATGGTGAAGATTAAATCACCAGACGGAAAGGAACGAACCTTGTCAGCTAAATTTATTTGTCCAGTTGATGGCTCATCATTTCCTGAAGTAGAACCACGTTTATTTTCTTTTAACTCTCCTTATGGTGCTTGTGAAGAATGTAATGGATTAGGGGTGGTGGGCATATTTAACTCTGATGTTTGTCCGACTTGTAAGGGAGCCAGACTTCGTCCTGAAGCTTTGCGAATTTATCTTTCTTCAACAACCAAGTTCAAGAATCAGACTTCCGAACTAGGATTAAATATAGTGGACTTTACCCGTTTGACCGTATCTGAAGCTGCCGATTTTATAACTAATATAAAATTAACGAAAAAAGAGCAGGAGATAGCTTGGCCGGCTTTGCGTGAGATTATTGAAAGGTTAGAGTTTATGAAAAATGTTGGTATTGAATACCTAACTCTAGATCGCAGAGCTAACACTCTTTCTGGTGGGGAAGCACAACGTATACGCTTAGCTTCGCAGTTGGGTTCTGGTTTGGTTGGAGCTTTGTACGTGTTGGATGAACCAACTATCGGACTACATCAACGTGATAATGACAAGCTCATTAAGACTCTGACAGAGTTACGTGATTTAGGTAACACTATTTTAGTGGTGGAGCATGACGAAGATACAATTTTCGCGGCTGATTACATCGTTGATGTTGGTCCCGGAGCGGGTGTTCATGGTGGAGAAATAGTGGTGGCGGGTTACTTGCAGCCACTTTTAGAAGCTAAAAATAACGATAGTGGTTCTCTGACTCTGGATTATCTAAGAGGTGACAGAAAAATTGAAGTTCCAGAACGACGTAGTTCAGAAAAAGGTTCAATAAAAATCAGAGGCGGAAAAGCTTTTAATATTAAAAATCTAAATATAGATATCCCGTTGGGTAGATTGATTGCCGTAACCGGTGTCTCTGGTTCGGGAAAATCTACCTTTATGTATGAAATATTACATAAAAACTTGTTGGCTCGTCTTGAAAAGCGTTATCGCACTGCCAAAACTTATAACGTTAAATCTATCGAAGGAACAGAATATCTGGGTCGAACTGTCTTGATAGACCAGTCTCCGATTGGTCGTACTCCTCGGTCTAACCCAGCTACCTATACCGGAGCTTTCACTCATATTCGGGATATGTTTGCTGCAACTAGCGAAGCTAGGGCTAGAGGTTGGAAGCCGGGTCGCTTCTCATTTAATGTCAAAGGCGGACGCTGCGAAGCTTGTCAGGGTAACGGTGTGGTAGCTGTAGAGATGCACTTTTTACCAACTGTGTATGTGACTTGTGATGTTTGTGACGGAAAGCGCTTCACTAAAGAAACTCTGGAAGTACGCTATAAGGGTAAGAATATCCATGAGGTATTGAATATGAATATTGAGGAAGCCACTAAGTTTTTCAGTGATGTACCAGCTATCTATGAACGCCTGGCGTCTTTGGTAAATACCGGTCTAGGTTATATAAGTTTAGGTCAAAGTGCTACTACTCTCTCAGGTGGAGAAGCTCAGCGTGTAAAAATCGCTTCTGAATTGTATCGACCTCATACTTTAAAGACGATCTATTTACTTGATGAACCTACTATAGGATTACACTATAAAGATGTTGCTAAGCTAATTGAAATATTGCAGGAGTTGGTAAATCGTGGCAATACCGTGATGGTTATTGAACATAATTTAGATCTTATTAAGTCAGCCGACTATGTCATCGATGTAGGCCCTGAGGGAGGAGCGGGCGGTGGTCAATTGGTAGCTAAGGGAACACCAGAAGAAGTAGCCGAAAATCCAAAATCATACACTGGTATATACCTTAAAAAAATCCTAAAGAAATAAGCTTTTCAATAGGTTTACATATTTGATTATGCAAAAAAGTAGCCTTAGTAAAAAAAAGTTACCAAGTACACCGGGAGTTTACTTCTTTTTGGGTACAAAAAAAGAGATTTTGTATATTGGTAAAGCCACTAATTTAAATAACCGAGTACGTAGCTACTTTGCCACTGATTTAAAAGAGAAACGTTCTGAGTTGATTGAAAGAATGGTAAAAGAGGCTAAGACGGTGGAGTGGACTGTAACTGATAGTGTGCTGGAGGCTTTGTTATTGGAAGTAAATCTCATTCGAACTCATAAACCTAAGTACAATACAATTTCCAAGGATGACAAAAGCTATAATCATTTAGTTATTACCAATGAAAAATGGCCCCGGGTTCTGGTGGTAAGAGCCAAGGATTTAGCTGAAAAATTTACTCCTGATGAGATACTGCATGAATACGGACCTTTTCCCAGCTCTGGCCTTTTCCGTGAGGCATTAAAAATAGTTCGAAAACTATTTAAATTCTATGATACAAAAGACCCGCTAGGAAAAGAAAAAAGTAAAATAAGTAGGGGTAAAATAGATTTCAATCGACAAATTGGATTATTTCCCGAACAAACAGATCATAAGGAATATAAAAAAACCATTCATTTCATCCAGTTATTTTTTTCTGGTAAAAAGAAGGAGATAATAAAAGAACTAGAAAAAGAAATGTTGTTAGAAGCAAAGAAAGAGAATTTTGAGACAGCCGCGATAATTAAAAGAAAGATATTTGCTCTTAAACACATTGAAGATATTTCTTTGCTAAAAGATGAGAATAGAATATATAGAGATGAAAAAACCATCCGCATAGAAGCTTACGACGTAGCTCATTTAGGTGGAGAGGATATGGTGGGAGTGATGAGTGTGGTCGAGGGAGGAGAACTTAGAAAGTCCGAATACCGAAAATTTAAAATACAGACCATAGATCGTAGTAATGACCCAGGAGCCTTGAAGGAAATTCTTAATCGCAGGTTAACCCATCCAGAGTGGCCATTACCACAAATCATAGTAGTTGATGGCGGAAAAGCCCAAAAGAACGTTGCCGAAATGGTGTTACAGAAAGCTGGCTTGGTTATTCCAGTAGTCGCCGTGGTAAAAGACGAGCGTCATAAACCAGTGCGACTCATTGCAGCAAAGAAAATCTTAACTTTATATGAGAACGAAATTCTTCTAGCTAACGCTGACGCCCACCGCTTTGCTATTACTTATCATAAACAAAAAAGACGTAAAAACTTTTTAAACTAAGATTATTACCTAGGAATATTGTTGCATGGTATTATTTACCTATGAAATATAATCGGGTTGCAGTTTTGCGTGGCGGACCTAGTGCCGAATACGAAGTTTCCTTAAAAACTGGGTCTAATGTGTTGCGTGCCCTACGCGATTTAGGTTATTCAACCAAAGATATAACCATTACTAAAAATGGGGAATGGCTTTGTGATGGTCTCTGCCGTGATCAACAAAATATTTTATCTGATGTTGATGTTGTTTTTATAGCTTTACATGGCTCTTACGGGGAGGATGGCACCGTACAAAGAATGATCAAGAGATTAAATTTGCCATACACGGGTAGTGATCCGTATGCCTCTGCTATCGCAATCAATAAATTCATAACTAAAGAACATCTTAAAGAATCTGGTATTAAAATGCCAAAACACGCCCGTGTTTTGAGACAGGACGTAACTAATTTACAGAAAACAGTTTTTGGTTTGACGCAAGCTTTTGGTCCCCATTATGTAATTAAGCCTGTTTCTGGCGGCTCTTCCGTTGATACTCTGATAGCTCATCATTCAGGGGAATTATCTACAATGTTGGAAGAATTACTTAATAAATACGGCGAAGTTTTGGTGGAGGAATTTGTTAAAGGCAAGGAAGCAACGGTGGGTATATTAGAAGGGTTTAGAGACCAAAAACATTATGTATTACCAGACATAGAAATAATATCGCCTGATGAATCTCCCTTATTCTCTTATGAAGCAAAGTACTCTGGTTGTACTGAAGAAATTTGTCCTGGGCGCTTTTCTAAAACAGAAAAACAGAAACTGGCTGAGGCTGCCTTAGAAGTTCATAAGCAACTAAATCTTTCCCAATATTCAAGATCAGACTTTATCATTTCCGATGGAGAAGTTTACTTCTTGGAAGTTAACACCTTGCCAGGTTTGACGGAAGAGTCTCTTTTCCCTAAATCAATTAATGCTATCGGTAGTAATTACAATGAACTGATAGATCATCTAGTGAAGACTGCTCGACCTTAAGTAGAAAAGAGCTGGTGACAAATAAGTATTGCCAAAATAAAAGCTGGTATAATTCAAGTAATGAAAAGTGTTCGTTTTGAGAGATCGCTACTAATTATCTTAGCTTATATTATTGGTTTTACGACTGCTTTTATAGCCTTTAATCAGTCACTGAATCAGCCTAATTCTGTACCGCAGATTGCCAGCACTGGGAAAGTAATGGAGGAAAAAAATGATTGGGAATTAATCCTAAACGATGTTGGTTTGTTTATAAAGCAAGGTGACAATGAACGCATACTTAGTGCTAATAAAAACAGTCTATCTATGGATGCTGATATAGAAAGAGTTGGTTTTCATCATAAAATAACAAACGCTCAGGTTTCACCAAGTAAAAAATTTATTTTTTACTGTGAATTACTATCTATGACCAGCGAAGGTTGTGTGCCGGTTGTTTACGATATCGAAAAAGATACTGCACACCTGGTTTCTTTACCAGACACTGAAGGAGTGGTTGTTTTAAATTATAATGATAACCCTTGGTCTGATGATGATTTGTTGACGATAAATGATTTCCAATCTCACTCTAGCGATCAGCCTTGGAAATAACTGATTGACTCTGCTTGTGAGTGTAGTAATATATGCGGCACTTACGAGATTTTGTTGGGCAGTAAGCGAAGCTTTCTGACTCAGTAATCAGTAGTGAATATTTACTATCTCGTTTGGGCCAGTAGCTCAATTGGTAGAGCGCCTCATTTGCACTGAGGAGGCAGCGGGTTCGAATCCTGTCTGGTCCACAAAATAAACCGCAGCTTGTCTGCGGTTTGTTTATTTCGGACCAGAAGTAAAGCCTGGGAGGCTTTACGTCAGGATTCGAAGAGGTTGCCTAGTATTCTTAATTCATTAAGAATACTGACAACCTGTACTGAAACAGTATGTTTCGAATCCTGTCTGGTCCACAAAAACCAAAACCAAAGCGAATGCTTTGGTTTTGTTGTTTTTGAGAGACTTTGACAGGATTCGAACTGAGTCGCGACGGAGTCCGCAGGCTTAAGCCGAGGACCGCGACGAATGGTGTAATAAAGTCTGGGAGATTTTATTACAAGGTTGCAGCTCGCTAGAGCGAAACCTGTACAGAATCTGTAAGATTCGAGGGAGTGAGATATTTTTGAGTTCATAGAACGAAGAAAATATCCACGAGAGTGACCGAATCCTGTCTGGTCCACAAAATAAATTAAGAACTCCCATTTGCTACTTTTACAAAGAAATTAAGTTAGAGACCAGGTCTCGATTAGGTTCTTTCAACAGAGTCAAAGTTTACAATCGTCTTCAATATGATAATATGCAGTCGCAAATTGGATTGAACTGGTTTGTTTTTAGAAGTAATTTTGGATGACCAAAGTTGTGAATAACCGGACTCTCAAACATTCTGAGGGTACCGTCGTATTGAACGAGAATTTCACATTTTCAATTGTCCTGAATTATTTTGGAACAAAGCATTTCCTCTGGTTTGTTCGGAATGTATATGTTTCAATTCATTAATATTGCACAAGCAGCGGAGGAGGGAGGCGAAGGAATTTCCGTTCATTTAGCACCGTACGTGTTAGGTCATATTGGAAATATGCCAATCACCTCAACCCTACTAACTTCTTGGTTGGTCATGTTGCTACTTATTGTAGGTGCTTTTTTGTTGAACCGATCTTTAAAGACTATTCCTGGTAAAAGTCAGTCGATAATAGAACTAACTATCGGTGGTCTATATAATTATGTTGTTGAAACTCTAGAGAGTGAGAAGTTAGCCAAAAAATACTTTCCAGTTTTGATTACCATCTTTATTTTTCTATTGACTATGAACTGGGTAGGACTTCTCCCCGGAGTTACTTCAATCGGCTATTTCAATGAACATGGTCATCTAATTCCTTTCTTGTATCCTCCTGCTACTGACTTAAATATTCCTATTGCTTTCGCCTTTATTTCCATGGCTGTGATAGAATTTGCCGGTATAGTAGCTTTAGGGGCCTGGAAATATGGCGGTAAGTTTATAAACTTTTCGTCACCGATGAGCTTCGTAGTTGGGCTAATCGAGCTTATCAGTGAAATCGGTCGGATTGTGTCTTTCTCATTCCGTTTATTCGGAAATATTTTTGCTGGTAAGACCCTTCTCTTGGTGGCGATGTTTTTTGTCCCGCTCATTTTGCCGGTACCTATCCTGCTTTATGAAACTTTTGTCGGGATGATTCAGGCTGGAGTCTTTGCTTTCCTGACTTTAATATTTATAAAGTTAGCAGTAGCTGAGCCCCATTAGTAATTACTATAGAGTTTACATTGGCATGTCGACTCTTAATAATTATTAATAAAGAATTAAATTATGACAGAAATAGAATTAGCTCTTCAGGCTTCAGAAATGAGCGCTGACGCAATCAAATCTATCGCTATGGCTTTAGCCGCCGGTATCGGTGTGCTTGGTCCAGGAATCGGTATTGGTATCTTAGTATCACGAGCCCTTGATGCTATCGGCCGTAATCCAGAAGCAGCTTCAAAGATTCAAAGTACTATGATCCTCGGTATCGTATTCGTTGAAGCTTTGGCAATTTTCGCTTTAGTTGTATCGTTTATCATCAAATTTGCTTAAACAAATTAAGCAAATTCTCGAGCTAAACAACTGTCTGAAAATCTCGATTATGTAGATTTTTAGATTAAAGCAGGGAAGTCACACAGTAACTAAAACCTAGTTATCTAGATAAAATTATGGAACAACTTATTCAAGCTTTCGGCATCGATGTAAAATTGATTGTCGTACAAATCATTAACTTCACTATTTTAGTGGCAGTTCTTTCTTATTTTTTGTACAAACCAGTTCTTAAGCTTTTGGCTGAAAGAGAAGAAAAAGTACGGCAAGGTATTAAAGACGCAGAGACAGCGGCCCGTGCTTTATCTGAAGCTGAGGGAGAAAAACAAACAGTTTTAGCAACTGCTCATAAAGAAGCCGAAGCTATTGCTAAAAGAGCCAAAACATTTGCTGATGAAAAAACTGCAGCTATAACAGCAGCGGCAGATGAGAAAGCATCAAATATAATTTCTCAAGCAGAAGAAAAAGCAATCAATCTACAAACTCAAGCGCGCAAAGATAGTGAGGCTGAAATAGCTAAACTAGCGGTTCTTACTGCAGAGAAAATCTTAGCCGATAAGCAAGCTTAGTTTTACGTATTCATTCTTATGAAAGACAACTACATCACAGCAGTTCTTGAAAAAATTAAAACAGGCGATAGCCTAGATAAAATTATAAAAGGACTACAAAGCACTCTTAAAGAAAGAGGTCACCAGAGACTTTATGCTCCGATTCTGCGTGGTGTTTTGAAGGTATTAGAAGCTACTGGCACAAATAAAATTACAGTAGTAGTTCCAAACGACAATGTCTACGAGAAAGAATTAGCTAAAATAAAAGAAGCTTTAGCAGAATTAGCAGCTACTGGTGAACCAGAAGTTGTTATCGACCCCACCATAGTTGGGGGATGGCTAGTAGAAGCTAATAATAAAATATTAGACAAAAGTTATAAAACAAAGTTGGTCAACCTTTACCGGGCATTAACCACCTAGCAACAAATTATCCACTAAAATAAATCATTCATTATGAGCTCAGTCATTATAGATAAAATAAAGCAAGAAATAGAAAACATCGACCTGTCATCGGCACCGAAAGAAATCGGTGTGGTTACAGCAGTTGGTGACGGAATTGCTGAAATTGACGGTCTTTCGGAAGCCCAGATGATGGAAATGGTGGTGTTTTCTGATAGTGACGGCAAATCACTGGCTGAAACGATTGCTGCTAAGGATGCTCTCTATGGTCTGATCCTCAACTTGGAAGAAGACGTGGTTAAAGTAGTAGTGCTAGGCGAATCTACTCGGGTAAAAGAGGGTATGCGGGTAATGCGAACTGAAAAACTACTTTCTATCCCAGTTGGTCCAGAAATAGTTGGACGAGTGGTCAGTCCACTTGGTGAGCCAATTGACGGTAAGGGTGCAGTAAAAGGGGAAGCAGACATGCCAATCGAGCGAGTTGCTTATGGGGTGATGGATCGTTCAAGTGTTAATGAACCTATCCACACTGGTATCAAAGCTATTGACTCTATGATTCCTATCGGTCGTGGACAAAGAGAGTTGATTATTGGTGACCGACAGACTGGTAAAACAACCATTGCTGTTGACACAATCATCAACCAGAAACACGAGCCAGCAGAAAAAAGACCAATTTGTATATATGTAGCTATTGGGCAGAAACGTTCAAAAACTGTAAGCATCATGGCTAAGTTAGAAGAAGCCGGAGCAATGGAATACACAACAATAGTAGCTACTTCAGCTTCAGAAGCGTCACCACTTCTTTTCTTGGCACCATTTGCAGGCATGGCTATTGGTGAATATTTTATGCAGCAAGGTAAAGACGTGTTGATTATTCTGGATGACTTATCTAAACACGCTAATGCCTATCGACAAATGTCTCTACTTCTACGTCGTCCGCCGGGACGCGAAGCTTATCCAGGTGATATCTTTTATCTCCACTCTCGATTATTAGAGCGTTCTGCTAAACTCTCAGCTGAACTCGGTAGTGGATCGATTACTGCCCTGCCTATTATTGAGACCCAAGAAGGTGACGTGTCTGCTTATATTCCAACTAACGTGATTTCAATCACTGATGGTCAGATTTTCCTAGATACTGATTTGTTTAATAAAGGTATCCGCCCAGCTCTGGATGTCGGTATTTCTGTATCTCGAGTAGGTTCTTCCGCTCAAACTAAAGCGATGAAGAAAGTGTCAGGTAAGATTCGTCTTGAATTGGCACAATTCAGAGAGTTAGAGGCTTTTATGCAATTTGCTTCAGATCTTGATGAAGATACAAAAAATCGTATCGAATCAGGTCGTAAATATGTTGAGTTGTTGAAACAGGGCCAAAACCAACCGGTTCCATTCCAAAAACAAGTGATTGCTATTTACGCCGCTAACCAAGGTATCTTCTTTGGAGCCCCAGTAGAAAATACTCGAAAGATTGAACAGACTTTTATCGAGTTTGTAGAACGTGATCGAAAGGAGATTTTAACCGACATTGAAACAGGTCGTGAACTTACTGACGAAATAATAGAAAAGCTCGATAAAGCTATTAAAGACTATAAAGAAGCCCACCCTCAAAACTACAAACCTGTTGCTTAAGAAGATCCTCGCATTATTTTATGGCACTTAAACAAGTAAAAAACAAAATAATTTCTACCAAGAAAACCGGACAGGTAACCAAAGCCATGGAGTCTGTTTCAGCGGTTAAGATGCGTAAAGCTCAAGAACGAGCTTTCGCTGGTCGGCCGTATGTCCACGCTGCTATGCGAATTCTTTCTCGTCTAGCTAGCTCACCAGACTTAAGACACAGCAATTACACTACCAAGAAAGAAGAAGGTAAAAGGATTTTGGTTATTGTCACTAGTGATAAGGGTTTGGCTGGTAGTGTTAACAGTGCTGTTATTAAAAAAGCCGAGGAGGTAGTTCACAAGTACCGAGCAGAAATAGAAGTCATTTGTATTGGTCGCAAAGCCGGGGATTTTGCACGTCGCGAAAAGCTTGAAATCATTGAAGAGCATAATAATGTTTCGGATGCTGTTACGATGGCAGATATTTATGAAATGTCTAAAGTTATTTTAGACAGATTTAATACAGGAGCTTACAAAGAAATTGAAATTATTTATCAGAATTTTCTTTCTACTTTCGAACAGTTGCCGACTAAGCGTACTATTCTACCGCTTGATCCAGCAGAAATTCATTATATTTTACGCGGTATCCGTCCTAAAAAAGGAAAATTTAGTGAAGAAATAGAGCCGGCTACAGCTATTGTGTCCTATACCATCGAACCTTCAGCAGAAGAGGTTTTAAAATCCCTGATACCACGCTTGATTGAAATTATTATTTATCATGCTCTTTTGGAGAGCAAAGCGTCTGAGCATTCTGCTCGAATGGTGGCAATGAAGAATGCTACCGATAAAAGCAAGGAAGTAATCAAAGCTTTAACAATTAAATATAACAAAGCTCGCCAGACGGCCATTACAGCTGAGGTGTCAGAAATAACCGCGGGGGTAGAAGCAATGAAATAGTTTGCGTAGTACTAAGTAGCCAGAGTCTTACGGACTTTGGATACTCAGTGGTACTGAGTGAGAGACGAATAAAACAATGAGCGGGAGCGATTATGTTTTATTTGGTTCGGGATAATTTTCCTTCGTCCGGGAAATGATGAAGAACATTAAATTAAACCATTATCAAAATCAATTTATAAGAAATTATTATGAATACAACAACCGAAAATAAATCAACTACGAAAACTGGTGTGATTGTCCAAATCATCGGTCCGGTGGTTGACGTACATTTTCCTAACGGTGGTGTGCCAGAGCTGCTAAATGCTTTAACTGTAGAAAGTGAGAACGGTATCGTTACCTTTGAGGTGGCTCAGCATATCGGCTTAGATCGAGTGCGAGCGATTGCTATGGAAGACACGCAGGGGCTTAAGCGAGGAATGTCAGTCGTCGATACTGGTGCTGCTATCTCCGTACCAGTTGGTGAACAAACCTTGGGCCGACTCTTCAATGTTTTGGGAAAGACTCTGGATGGAAAAGAACAACTTTCAGGTAAGAGTAAAGCTATCCATCAAGAAGCTCCAGCTTTTATAGATCAATCAACCAGAACCGAAGTTTTTGAAACCGGTATCAAATCTGTTGATCTTTTGGCTCCTTTTATTAAAGGAGGAAAGGTAGGACTTTTCGGTGGAGCAGGGGTAGGAAAGACTGTGCTTATTACAGAACTAATTCACAACGTGGCTAGTAACCATGGTGGTTATTCAGTATTTGCTGGAGTAGGAGAGCGGGTGCGAGAGGGAAATGATCTCTACCATGAAATGAAGGACTCTGGTGTGCTAGATAAAACAGCTCTCGTTTTTGGACAAATGAATGAAGTTCCCGGATCACGTGCTCGGGTTGGCTTGACTGGTCTAACTATGGCCGAAGAGCTCCGTGATACTGATGGAGGAAAGGATGTTCTTTTCTTTATGGACAACGTTTTCCGCTTCACTCAAGCTGGTCAAGAGGTTTCGTCTCTTTTAGGACGAGTATCCTCTGCAGTAGGTTACCAACCAACTTTGGCAGAAGAGATGGGTAAAATGCAAGAACGTATTACCTCAACTAAAACCGGCTCTATTACCTCTGTACAGGCTGTCTACGTACCTGCTGATGACCTTACTGACCCTGCTCCAGCCACAACTTTCTCTCACTTGGACTCAACCGTCGTACTAAGTAGACAACTAGCTTCACTTGGTATCTATCCAGCTATTGACCCTCTAGAATCTAACTCAACCGCTCTAGATCCGATGATTGTCGGGGAAGAACATTATCGAGTGGCTCAAGAAGTGAAATTAGTTTTGCAAAGATATAAAGACTTACAAGACATCATTGCCATTCTTGGTATCGAAGAACTTTCAGAAGATGATAAACAAGTAGTATATAGAGCAAGAAAAATACAACGATTTTTAAGTCAGCCTTTCTCAGTGGCAGAAGTGTTTACCGGAGCACCAGGTAAATATGTAACACTAGAGGAAACCATTCGTGGTTTTAGTGAAATTCTGGAAGGGAAGCATGATGATAAAAACGAACAAGACTTCTATATGAAGGGAAGTATTGATGAAGTTACAGCTACCAAAGAATAAATATGGCCGAACAAAGATTACTTAAATTAATAGTTTCTAGAGTTGATGCTCCTGTTTTTGAAGGTGAAGTTTTGAGCGTACATGTTCCGGGAGCAGCTGGTGAAATGGAAATAATGGCTGATCACGAGCCATTAATTTCTCCTCTGAAGACTGGGACTCTGACAATCAAAATTAACAAAGAACAAAAAGAAGAGTACCAAATTGATTCAGGAACACTAGAAATAAGTAATAATCAAGCAACTATTTTAATTTAAATTATTAAGATATAAATATCCCCACCTTTTGGCAGTATTGTGTAGATACCGTTGGTAAAAAAAGTTACTATTATTTATAATATTTATTCTTTATGATCATCAAAAATTTAATTAGAAGTAGCTACGATTCATTGCTTGCAGCTGTACTGATACTATCCATTATATTCGCTATTTATTTGGTTTCTGAACCAATAGTAGGGCAAGCGGTAACAGATGAATTTACTGTTACGCAAACTGTTTCCTCAGCTATTGCTTTTGCGGCTACTGCTAGCGATGTCACCATGAGTGGTACTCTAAACGGTCTTACCGGCGGTACTACTCTGGGGGAAACATCTGTTCGTGTGACCAGTAACAACGTTAGTGGTTACAATATGACGATTAAGTTTAGTAGCACTACTGCTATGAAGAGAAATGGTAGTAACGATACTATTGCTAACTATGTTTACTCTTCCGATATGTCTTCTTATCCGACTGGGTATGACACTTCTTTACCTAATGCTCAATTTGGTTTTACAATAAATGCTTCTAATACCAGTGAAGTCTCCAGTGTGTTTACTCATACTGGTGGTAACTGTGGGACAAGTAATAACACGACCTTCACAGTCGATAACTGTTGGCGCGGTGCTTCTTCTACTGATGAAAACGCGGCCACCACTCTAATCTACTCAGGAGCCCCAACTCCGGCATCAGGCTCTACTTCTACTGTTAAATTCAGGATCACTATTCCTAATGGACCAACTCCAGCAGTTCCAAGTGGTACTTATGTTGCTACCGCCACATTGACTGCTTTAGATAATTAGTTTAGTCTTACTTAACTAATTATGACCGCTTCTTGGCTAAGATATACAAGTCTCCTTTCCCTTAGTGCCTTACTATTTCTTTTGGTAATAGCTGTGTCTCAAACAGCTGCACAGGAAAACAATTTTGCTTCAGAAACGAATGAAATAATTCAAAATAATGCTACTTCTTCGGATGAGGTAGAGACAGACCCTTTGCCTGATTTCAGTAATCCTTACCCAACAGAAGCTCTACTTGGCGATAAAGTTTTTGATGATTTTGTTCTTGGTCCAGGGAAGTTAGAATTACAATTACTACCAGGTCAAACGAAAACTGTTTATATAAACATTTCCAACCGGATGGCAGAAACCAAACGTTTTGAAATTGATATCGAGGATATTAGTGGTTCAACAGATATCAATGAATCAGTTGTGCTTTTGGGTGACGACCGAGGCCCCTACACTTTAAAGGACTATATTTCTGTTCCTAAATATAAATTCGATTTAGAACCGAATCTTCGAGTAACAATCCCGGTAACTGTATCTGTTCCTAAGGACGCAGAAGCAGGTGGAAAATACGGTAGTGTTTTAGTTAAAACAGTTACAACCGAGGCCGATCCCGGTTCTGAAGACGGTGCTGCTCCAAGATCAGCTATAATTAGTCGTATCGGTTCACTTATTTTTGTTACGGTGCCTGGAGAAACAGAAATAGCAGGAGAGCTTAAGAGCTTTTCTACTTTGAATAATAAAAAGTGGTACGAAAAAGGTCCTATAGAGTTTCAAATACTTTATGAAAATGAAGGGTCTTTACACCTTAATCCTTATGGTGAAATAAGAATATCCAATGTCCTAGGAGAAGATGTTGGTTTTGTAGAACTTAAACCCTGGTTTGCTTTACCTCAATCATTGCGTTCTCGAGAAATCAGTTGGAACCGTGATCTATTATTCGGTCGTTATACTGCTACTTTGAATCTAAATCGTGGCTATGATGACATTATTGATGAAGCTCAGATTTCATTCTGGGTCATTCCTTGGAAAATAGTTGCTACAATATTCGTAGGTTTGTTTGTGGTAATATGGTTTATTATGAGGTTCTTCAAGTCTTTTGAGTTTAAGAGAAAAGAAAAATAATGTCACGGATATCATGCGTGAACAATCTTTGTACATTATTTTTTTAGTCACCGTATTTTTCTTCAGTAGTTTTTCTGTTTATCACGTGAATGCTCAGGTGCAGCAAAGTATTAACTATCAGATTCAAAATGATAGTATCAATTTTGGTGGAGGTTTATCGACGTCAACAAACTATAGACAAGAATCGACTTTTGGTGAGATCTCAACCGGAGAATCTAACAGTGCTCTTTATCGCCTAAAAGCTGGTTACCAGCAAATGCAAGAAGTCTATCTTGCTCTTTCTGGTGGGAGTGACGTGGTTATGGATGGTGCCATTTCTGGAGTTGGTGGTGGGATGTCTAATGGTTCTACCACTTTGACAGCTATTACTGACAGTCCCTCTGGTTACCAGCTAACAATTAAAGCAGCTAATGAACCAGCTATGCAAAGTAATTCTTATAGCATAGATGATTACGTTCCTTCTGGTGCTGTGCCAGATATTGATTTTACTATCAGTAGTACTGATGCTTATTTTGGATTTTCTCCTTTTGGTAACGATACACCAGACAAATTCAAAACCAACGGTAGTGCTTGTAACATAAGTGGTGTTGCTTCAACAACCGCATGTTGGGAAGGATTGAGTACTACAACCGAAACTATAGCCATTAGAACATCGCCTAACCATCCTGCTGGCACTGCCACAACTCTTTATTTTAAGGTGGGTATAGGTTCGGCTGTATCACAGCCAGCCGGAGTTTATACGGCTACTTCGACTGTAACTTTATTGGCTTTATGAGTCGATCATATTTCAAATTTTCATTTAGTCTATTTATACTAATTGGAATTATTATTTTCAATACGAACTTAGCCCTAGCTGCGTTTACAGATTTTACAGTTTCACAAATAGTCGGTACCACATCAACTTCTTCCACATCTACTCCTCCTACTACATCTACCACTTCAACTACTACTATTCCGTCAGGAGGCGGTGGTAATTTATTTGGTTGGTATGATGACGCCAGCCTGATGTTAAAGAGTTTAAATATTTTGCCACGTAAAAATAGCTCTATTTTCACATGGCAAACTAATCTTCCTAGTCGTTATACATTACGGTGGGGATTAACAAAAAATTATAATTATTCTCTAGTATCTGACGATATATTATTGCAATACCATAGTGTAGAAATCGAAGGACTGCAGTCCAATACTACCTACTATTATGAATTGTTAGCTTATGACGATAAAGGAAAAGAATATATTTTGTCCCGTAATCAATTCTCGACTCTCGACGTAGTGGACACAACTCCGCCGCTAAACGTAAGTAATCTAAAGGCAATAGGTGAGAACAATGATGTTCGTTTGACTTGGAAAAATCCAGTAGATAAAGATTTTGCTAAGGTGCGGGTAGTTCGCAGTCATCTTTTCTATCCAGAAAATACTGCCGCTGGTTATATTGTCTATGAGGGAGCAGGAGAAGAAGTGTTAGATTTTGGAGCTTTTAGACTAAGTCCTAACCAGTATTACACCGTTTTTTCTTATGATTATGACGGCAATATATCCTCAGGAGCAATTGTTTTCATAAACCAAAAAGGTGAAGCAGAAGTTGTGGACATATCTGACCTTGAGATATTAGATATTGATTTGAAAAATGTAATCCTAGTCCAAGAAGGGAGACATTTTTCATTAGCTGATGAAGATTTGTTAATAGATGGATCCAAGCCTTTAACTATAAGTATTCCTTATGATGTTTTGCCCGAACATCTTAAAACCATCACTGTCACATTTACTGACCCCGATAATGATAACTCTAAGTTTTCTTTCCTCTTGAGGGTCAATAAGGATAAGACAGCTTACACAGCCAGTCTGGCTCCTTTTTACGACAAAGGGAATTTTAAAATCTCGATCTCAATATTTGATTACCAAACAAAGCTAGTAAAAGGCTTAGAAGCTGTGATTGAATCACAGTATGCTTTGGCTGCAGAGTCTATGACGACCTTCACCTATTATTTAGAACGTTTAGCAGTGTACATTATTTGGTTCTTTGGGCTATTCTTTTTGTTACTAGTTTGGTATTTATTTTCTCGTAAAAATAAAGAAAAAAAAGCTGAATAATTTATTACGGTGGGGAATAGATCTTCAGTCAATTAAACAGATGGTATAATAAGTTAATTATGAGCTTATTAATTTGTTCCAGTATATGACGAAAGTAGCTATCAATGGTTTTGGGAGAATCGGTCGGGCTTTTTTCAAGATGTCTTTAAATAATCCGAATTTTCAGGTGGTGGCTATTAATGATTTAGGGGATATAAATAACTTAGCTTATCTACTTAAGTACGATACTGCTTACGGTCCTAGTGGTTTGAATGTAGAGGTAGAGAACAATAATTTAATTGTAAATGATAATACTATAACTTTTTTAAGTGAAAGGAATCCGACTTCTTTACCTTGGCAGAAAATGGATATAGATATTGTTATAGAAGCCACAGGAGTTTTTGGTAGTTACGAAAAATCAAAACAGCATCTAGAAGCTGGTGCAAAAAGAGTAATTGTTTCGCAACCGATTAAAGACAATCCCACTACGGCTGGTGTGACAGGCGATACTATCCTGATGGGAGTCAACGATAATAATTTATCTACTTGTCAAATAAGTTCCAATGCTTCTTGTACTACCAATGCCACCTCTCCAGTCATTGCTGTACTAAAAGATTCTATAGGAATAGAGAGTGCCGTTTTAAATACTATCCATGCTTACACATCTTCGCAGTCTTTAGTTGACGGCCCGAATAAAGATTTTCGTAAGGGTAGAGCAGCAGCCTTAAATATCGTACCAACATCAACCGGAGCAGCCATTGCTACTACTAAAGCTCATACAGATCTAGAAAATAAGTTTGATGGTATTGCTATCAGAGTCCCAGTTCCGGTCGGATCGATTGTAGATATTACTTTTATTGCCAGTCGCCCAACTACAGTAGAGGAAATCAATGAAGCGCTTTCAAACGCTGCTGCTTCAGCGGCCTGGAGCGATCTGTTGGCTGTCACCAGTGATCCTCTGGTATCTTCTGATATCATCGGTTCTGAAATAGCTGCTATAGCAGATTTATCAATGACCAGAGTAGTGAACGGTAATTTGGTTAAAGTTTTAGCTTGGTATGATAATGAGACAGGCTACTCCCACACTTTAGTTCGTCATGCTGAAGCTGTAGCTAAATTTTTTAATGCTAAAAGTGGGGAATAATATGACTACAGACGTGAAAAGTTTAATAATTCATCTAGCTACTGATCATGCAGGTTTTGAACATAAGGAAATAGCTAAAGAATGGTTGCTTGAAGCCGGTTATGAGGTTATTGATCATGGCGCATCTGAGTTCAATCCGGAGGATGACTTTCCTGATTTTATCCGCCTAGCTGCTAAGGCTATAGCTGAAGATTCAGAGGAAAATAAAGCAATTATATTTGGTGGCTCTGGTCAAGGAGAAGCAATGATGGCTAATCGTTTTCCTAAGGTCAGGGCTGCAGTTTATTACGGTGGTTCGCCTGAGATTGTAACCTTATCTCGGGAGCATAATGATGCTAATGTTCTGTCTTTGGGAGCAAGATTTATTTCACCATCAGAAATGAAAGAGGTGATTAAGCTGTGGTTAGATACGGAGTTTACGAATGTTTTTAAGTATCAGTGTCGCAACGATAAATTAGATGTTATTGAATAATTTTATGAATGTAACTTTAATTCCGTCTTTTCCAGCCCCTGATAAAGCTAGCCTTTTTTCGGTCATGGATGCTGTTAAGGGACAGAGTAAAGGTTTTCAGGTAGATTTTGTTGACGGAATTTTTGTTCCTTTTAAGTCTTGGCCATTTTCTAATTCTCAGGTAAGTGATATTGAAAGTCTGTCTATATATAAAGACATCTATGAGCTCGAGGCTGACTGCATGGTAGCTAATCCAGAACAGTACATAGATTTATTGATAGAAACAGGATTCAGAAGGATTATCGTTCATTATGGTAGTACCGAAAACTTATTAGCAATTGGGAAGCAGTTACAAGAAGCGGGAATTCTGCTAGGTATAGCTTTTACAAACAATACTCCATTAGAAACCATGATAGATATTGTAGCTGTGGTTGATTACGTTCAGATAATGGGTATTAGAGAAGTCGGACAACAAGGACAGCCTTTCGATGAAAGAACTTACGAAACAGTCTCTGAACTAAGGAAACATTTTCCATTATTAGAAATCGCCGTTGATGGAGGAGTTAATGAAAATACTATAACCGGATTGATTAAAGCTGGCGCCAACCGAGTGGCACCAGGTTCAGCTATCACTAAAGCAGACAGTCCTCTAGATACCTATAAACACCTACTCAAACTTGTTTCGGGTTAACATTGTATAATGTAAACAATGTACCTCTCAGAAGACAAAATACATAGCCTGGAAAAGCAGGCTAATGAAATTAGAGAAAGTATTATAGAAATGTTGGTAGCAGCAGGTAGTGGTCACACGGCTGGTTCTTTAGATGCTGCTGATATTTTTACTTTACTATATTTTCATACTATGCAGCATGACCCAGCTAATCCTGATTGGGAAGAGAGGGATTTGCTAGTCTTATCAGCTGGTCATATCTGTCCTGTTTTATATGCCACTATGGCGCACGCTGGTTACTTTCCAGTGGAAGAGTTACTGACTTTGCGCAAGTTTGGAACTAGGTTGCAAGGACATCCTCACCGAACAGCTCTTCCTGGCCTAGAAACAACCTCAGGACCTTTAGGAAGTGGATTATCACAAGCGGTAGGAATGAGTTTGGCGTTGCGGATGGATAATCCTTATACTTCTCGTTTTGTATATTGTATAACCGGAGACGGAGAATGGAATGAGGGGCAGATGTGGGAAGCAGCCATGCTTGCAGGTAAAGAGCAGCTACATAATCTAGTAGTAATAGTAGATAGAAATGCTATCCAAATAGACGGTTATACTAAAGACGTTATGCCACTTGAGCCACTGCGAGAGAAGTTTGAGTCATTTAATTGGGATGTTCAAGAGGTAGACGGTCATAATATTAGACAACTTAACGACGCTATTGGTAAAGCCCAGGCAGTATATGGTCAACCATCAATAATCATAGCTCACACTATACCGGCCAAAGGAGTAGATGTATTTGAGAGAGATTTTAAATGGCACGGCAATCCTCCCGGTAAAGGACCAGAGGATAGAGTTCCTAAAGACAAACAAGCCAGCCTAGCTCTTGAAAAGTTACGCACCTTAGGCGGCACAATAGAACCATCAGATTCATAAAATATGTTAGCAGAACATTTAGACAAAAGAATAAATTCCAAAGATGTAGAAATGAAAGCTGTTCGTGATGGTTATGGCGAGGGTTTGTTGGAGTTGGGAAGAAATAGTGAACACATCGTGGCTCTGTGCTGCGATCTCACCGAATCAACCAGAACCTCACTTTTTGCAGATGCTTTTCCAGATCGCTTTATTCAAATCGGAATAGCTGAACAAAACTTAGTTTCAGTAGCTTCAGGTATGGCCGCGATGGGGAAGATTCCTTTTGCTACTTCGTACGCCATGTTTTCACCGGGTCGAAGTTGGGAGCAGATACGAACTACGATTGCCTACAATAATGCAAACGTTAAGATTATTGGAGCTCATGCTGGAGTTTCCGTTGGTCCTGATGGAGCTACACACCAAGCAATAGAAGATATAGCAATAATGCGTGCTTTGCCTAATATGGTAGTAATAGCTCCAGCCGATAGTATTGAGGCCAGGAAAGCGACTATGGCCGCGGCTGAATACGAAGGACCAGTGTATATTCGTTTGGCTAGAGAGAAAACTCCTATAGTAACGACTGACGAATCTCCGTTCTCTATTGGTAAAGCTTATACAGTTTTGCACAAGGACGTAAAGCATCAAAAAACGGTAGGTATTGTCGTGACAGGAACATTACTTCATCACTCCATCACGGCAGCTACAGAATTGAATAATGAAGGAATAGGAGTTTCGGTTTTACATATGCCAACAGTTAAACCTTTAGATACTAATGCTCTGATGACTTTCGCTGCTGAACATGATTTTCTAGTGACTGTAGAAGAACACCAAATTACTGGCGGTTTAGGAGGAGCGGTGTGTGAATTTATGTCAGAGAATCACCCGATTAAAATTTTACGCGTAGGAGTCAATGATGAGTTTGGTCAATCTGGCGAACCAGATGAGTTGATTGCGCATTACGGTATGGATTCTACAGCTATTATAAACAAAATAAAAAGCCATCTAGGCTAAAAAACACCACTATCATAGTGGTGTTTTTTAATCATGTTTTATTATCTATACTTTTGATGCTTTGTATTCTTCGGGAGCATTTTCTAAGTATTTCAGTAACTGGTCTTTGGTTAGTAAACCAGCCTGAGCTCCAATGTGTTGAACTACCGACATAGAGTTGATTGGTCCCCAAGAAAGAGCTTCGGCCGGTGTTTTACCCATAGCAATAGCGGCGGTAAAGGTGCTAGAAAATGAATCTCCGGCTCCTGTTCTGTCTACCGGAGGAGCTGGGTCTGGATACATAGGCATGTGCCAAGCTTGGTCATCAGAGTCGACCACGTATGCTCCGTTTGGCCCGTCGGTGATTACCGGCATTTTTGGTCCCAGGGTTTTAAATTCACGGATCAATGTTGGTAGATCTTGAGTAGAGCTATTTAGTATCTCTTGAGCCTCTTCTTTATTACAGAAAAATATTTCAGTGTTTTCATAAACAGGCTTAAGCTTTTCGGCTCCTAATTTAATCTGAAAAGTCCCTGGCTGAAAGACTAGTTTTGTTTCCGGGTGCTTAGAAATATAATCTGCGACTTCAAAATGGAAATCAACAGCCTCTTCACCAATAGATGAAAAATATATAAAACGTGGTGGTTTTTCAAAATCAGGTAGGATGTAAGGGAACGTCTCGTGTTTTATGAGGATAGTTCTTTCTGGTCCATAGCGTAGAACATAGTGATGGTTGGACGTTTTACCTTCATGTAATTTTACGTAATCGGTGTGAATACCCGCCTTCCTTAAAGTGTCTAAACTGTCTTTTCCTAAAGTATCATTCCCTAGATTAGTAACTAAAGCTGCACTAAGTCCTAACCTGTGAGCAGAAATGGTTGCGTTTGGTGAATTACCTACTGCTTTTACAACAGCGACATCATCGTAGGGTAACTTACTTCCAAATGGTATATGTAAGGTTTTTTTACCCGTGTCGAAGTCCGTTGAGACATCAGCGTGGCCTTTATTTAGTTCAATAAATGAGTCTGTGACTATATCTCCCAGACCTATAAAATCGTATTGTTGTGACATAATAGACTTAGTATAACGTATTTAAATATTTAAACTTTTTGTTATCAAGACTTGAGGATTTGCACGATTGTGGTATGTTATATGCCTATATGATAACAAATCTAGAAGTAACAAAGCGCGAAGACGCTACTAAAGACATTCGAGCAGAAGGTAAGGTGCCAGGTGTGGTTTATGGTCCAAAGCAGGAGCCTATTTCAATAGCTATCGATAAGGTTATTTTTGAGAAAACTCTACAGTCAGCAGGTGAATCGACTATTATCACCCTTAAGGGGTTAGATGAAGATATTGAAGTATTAATACAAGATGTAGCCTTTGATACTATCAAGGGTGGCGCTTCACACGTAGATTTATATGCTATCGAGCGAGGAAAGGACATTACTACCAATGTTGCTCTTCATTTTATTGGTGAAGCTCCTGTTGAAAAATCTGGTTACACTATAAATAAGGTTCTCCATGAAGTAGAAGTTACATGTCGACCTAGTGCTCTGCCTTCACACATCGATATTGATTTGTCTGTCCTTAAAGATGAAGATTCAAGTATTTTAGTAAGTGATATTGTTTTGCCTAAAGATGTCACGATAGAAACAGAGCCAGACACAATGGTAGCTAATGTGGCTGCCATGAAAGAAGAAGAGCCTGAGGAAGAAGTGGAAGCAGTTGATATGAGCGCAATTGAGGTAGAAGCTAAAGGTAAGGAAGAGTCTGAAGAAGAAGATAAAGAATAAATGAATCTCTAAATTATTAATAAAAGACTGAAAGCAAAGCTTTCAGTCTTTTATTTTAGACAGATAACCCCAAAGACTGTTATAATCAAACACACATAAATATGCGTGTTTTTTTATTGTCATTTATTTTTATAATCTTTGGTGGTGTGTTTGTTTTTACAGCACAAGCTGAAACTGATGCAGAACGAAAAAGTCGAATCGAATCTCAGTTGCAAGTAGTTGAGCGACAGATATTACAACAGAAGGTTCTGGTTGATAGTAAGAGACAGGAACGGCAGTCCTTAGAGCGAGATCTGGACCTTATTGATGCAGAGATTGGTCAGGTACAACTTGGTATTAAGGCCAGATCTTTAGCCATCGCTGAACTGTCAGAACAAATAGGGGATAAGGAGGTTTTGATAGAAATATTGGACGAACGTTTAGTTAAGCAACGAGCTTCTTTAGCTGAACTGATAAGACAGACACAGACTGTGGATGATTATTCGTTAACAGAAATTCTGCTAAGTAATAAAAATCTTTCTGAATTTTTCACTGATGTTGAAAGTTTTAGATTAGTAAAAAAATCATTAAATGATTCATTAGAAACTTTACGCGGAATAAAGTTTGACACCATTGATCAAAAAACTTCTCTAGAAGAAAAGCAAATAACTGAGGCAAAAATGAAACAGCTCCAAGAATTACAGAAAGCAGAGATTCAATCTAAAGAGAAAGAAAAAGAAAAGATTCTTAAAGTCACCAAAGGTGAAGAGGCTGCTTATGTAGAGCTATTAGAAACCCAACAAAAAACAGCTGCTCAATTACGTGCCCAACTGTTTGATTTGTTAGGTGGTGGAGGAGCGATACCGTTTCCTGAGGCAATTGCTTTAGCACAAGTAGCAAGTCAACAGACTGGTGTTTCTGCTGCTCTTATATTAGCCATTCTAGAACAAGAGTCATCCTATGGAAGCAACATTGGATCTTGTACCGCCACCGAATATATACATGGCAAACAAGTGATGCATCCAGACCGCGACTGGCCAGTCTATAAAGCGATGGCTCTTACGCTCGGTTTCAATCAGGATATTCAACAAATATCTTGCCCTTGGATAAGAAGTGGCGAGAGGATCGGTTGGGGAGGAGCAATGGGGCCTTCACAATTCATTCCGTCTACTTGGGCAATTTATGGTGGTTATGTAAAGTCTGGTTCTGATTTCACCTATGTTCAGAGTAAGGATGCTATTCGTAGTTTGTTAGGTAAATCTGTTCCATCTAGTCCATTCAATAACCAGGATGCATTTTTAGCTACCGCCTTACTGCTTAGAGATAACGGTGCCGCTGGAACTTACAAAACTGAATGGACGGCCGCTATTCGTTATTTCTCTGGTTGGGCCGGGGTAAATAATCCGATAAACTTCCCTTATGGTGATAACGTGATGAATCGTAAGGCTAGATTAGAAAACGAGATCAAAATCCTCCAGGGTGGTTAATAATAGACCATACGAACCTATCCCTCGATACTCGAGACCTGGTCTCTAACCATTGCAGACCCATCCTGAGTAGTTTAAAAAAAGGTTGACAATTCTGTAATATCTGCTATGATAAAAGAATCAATCACGTAGAGAGGAGAAAAAAATGCGTGCGATTGTGATCTTTCTTCTGGTGACGATGGCCGCGCCGGCCGTTGCCACTCAAACGTCGGAAGCTGTGAAGATGAGTCAGTCTCATGAACGTCTGGCTATGACCACGATGGAATGGCAGACATCAAATCGTCTGATGGGTTCCATGGGCAGCTCCAACATGTCGATCCGTGATGACGTTTCGATGAAGTCCTTCACCAAAGTGGCGCTGGAGCGTTTTCAAACGCACCAGTTCGCCACCAAGTCTGATTATACTCTCTCACGGGAGCAGTGATGTCGGAAGAATCGAACGGATGAACCCTGGCTCGCAAGAGTCGGGGTTCTTTTCATTTAGAGTTGGATTATCCCCAAAATCATACTTCTTGATAAACCCTGGTGCTATAATCAAACCATGAGCACCTTTAAAGACATGGTTTCTTTAGTATTCTCCTTCATTAACTGGAAAATACTAATTAGTTTAATTATTATCATCTTCGGTTTAGGCTACGGTACCTTCTACCTTATAAACTCCGGTTTTTTTAATAAAGATTTAAGCCCCGAAACCAAAAGACAACCCACTGGTATGTTATACGCTTCTCTAGCTAAGCTAGCAGATCCGGTTGGTATTATGAGCTTTGATTTGTCGTCTACGACGCAGACTGAATTTGAGCCTTTTATCTCTTACCCAACCTCTGTTGCAATGCAATACCATTCCACTAAAGATTCCGGTAATGGCTCAGTTGGTCTCTTTGCTATGTATGTCCCTGGTCCAAGCGGACACATCTTATATAACAACATCATCGCGATCATGCCGAATGGAGACATCGAAATGATCCTACCTGATGACTCTAGTTTAACTCAAATCCAACATCTCTCGTATTCTGAAGTGAGTAACGAGCTAGTATTTAGTGCCAAGTCCACATCAGCCCTAAATGAAACTACAGCTAAATCAACCACTCCTGCTTCAGTCAACTCCCGGGCCATTTTCATGGCTAGTCCCGCCAGCCGCGAAGTCTTCACAGTCGCCCCCGGCTCCGCCCCCGCCTGGTCACCAGACGGTACTTCTCTCATCTACCTCGGAGAAACCAGCATTATGCAGTATGACCTAGAGACTACCATCAGTACCGCCATCGACTTCGGTGCCGAAGGCACCTACTTCGGAGAAAATATGAACCTCGCTGTCACCGATGATGGTACCAAAGTAGCCATTACTTCGCCTAACCAAGCCGCTTTATACGTTGGAGACGTCACTAGTTGGACTCCTTTCACGATCACTAACCTCCGCCAAGTTAATCCTCATAAATCCGGTGAATTCCCGAAAGCCTACTACTGGCCTGTCTTCTCTCCTGATGGTGAGTTCTTGGCAATACAGACGGCTGATATTAAGAACAATACTGAAATGACCAATCCTCGTGTGAACATCCTGGATTTAGAAAATCAAGACCAAATAGTTCGTACCATCTCAACCGACCAATATGACTTTACTAGAGCTTTTATCGATGAGTGGGATTATTAATATGTTTATGAATTTATTTAAAAAAGTCTCAATAATAATATTTTTGTTAATTATAGTTTCGCTTTCTCCTGTGACAGTTAAGACTGTGCATGCAGGTTTTTGGAGTGATTTAGCAAATAGTTTAAATGAAGTCTTCGGAGGAGGGGGTGGTGGTGGCGGAGGTGGTGGCACATCCGGTCAGTCTCAAAGTAACGAATCGGGAGACGGATCTGGTTGGGATCCTTGGGATCCAGGGAATGACTCAGCTTGGAGTAGAGGTGATGATGGGGGTAGTAGAGGTGGTGGCACCGCTGGTCAATCTCAAAGTAACGAATCGGGAGACGGATCTGGTTGGGAGATTTGGGATCCTGGTAATGACAGTGGGGGAGGCGCTGCTCGCATCAGTCAAGCACAATATAACGCTGCTAGAGGCATTGTCACTGACCCTGTTGCAATAGCTAAGATAGCAGCACAGGTTGGAGGTATGACGACACCTCAATTTCTTGCCTATGTGAGGACTCTAGATACTGTTGATCAAATCGCGGCTCAAGCGGCTCGTAACTTAGGTAATAATAGAGACGTGACCATTAACGGTAATTCGATTGATGTTGCTTGGTGTAACAATGGGGTAGGCGGAACCTGGGAAGTAGTGGCCCCACCAGTCGTTAACCGACCAGACGTAACGAGCTGGCCTTCCGATTCTGACAATGACGACCCACCACAAAACCCCGCCTTCTGTGCCTATCTCTTAGCTAATGGTCAAGCCGGCAACGTCACTATCACCGAACCTGGCCCGGTCACCCTCTCTTGGCAAGTCAACTACGCACAGAGTGGTACCATCACTCCTGAACCAGGAGCTTTCACTAAGCGGGTTGGTAGTGCCTCTGTTAATGTCACCGAAGACACCGTCTTTGAACTTAACACCAGCAATGCCTACGGTAGCGATAGTTGTGCGGTTAATGTCACGATTGGTGAGGGGGAAGAGATTTGTACTGACTCCAGTGCTGAAAATTATAAAGCAACTGGTGCTTGTACATACAAGGATACTAGTGGTAACCCCACCGTCAGTGCTGTCATTGAGGCCCTTGTCTTTATCGAGGGAGGTGGAGTGTACAGTGGAGATGATCGTTATGTAGCTTCTAGCAACCTAACTGATGAAAACCCAGATAACGACTACCCAATCTACCTCCGCTGGCAAGGCGTCCAAAGCAACGGCAAACTCGCCAACTACTGCATCGGTACTACCCCTGAAGACTACACTGCCCCCGGTAACGCTGCCAAAGGCAGCTTCGAAGAAGGCGACGGTCGTGGTACTCCGTACCCAGGCCTAGAAAACGGCGAATCAAAAACCTACACCGTCCAGTGTTTCAATGACTACGGTAGTGACACTGACTCTGTTACCCTAACCGGCATCACCGACTTCACTGGTCAACCACCAACCATCACCGCCGACGGCAAACCGAAACTAGCCATTGTCCCTTATGGCAAAGAAGTCGAGATTGCTTGGAACCCTAATGGTAACCGGAGCTGTTCGTTATCTAAGAATCTAAAGACTGATATCTCTAACCCAGCCGCTGCTGCAAACAACACCAACCAATTCTCTAACAACTCAGCTAACCTAGGTACTCCTAGCCAGCAACAAACTATTGGTTCTAGTATTCTTCAAGGAGTTATGCCTAACAACACAGCCAACACTACTCCAGTAATCACTCTTCCTGGTTCAGAGATGGTCACTGTTACCGGCGAATCTACCTACACTATTACTTGTGAGGGAGGAAGCGACTCTGTTAAAGTTATGGTTTTGCCGATGATGGAAGAGACTTAGGAGATAAGTGTTACAGACTATCCCTAACCTAGGACTTACGATGTCCTAGGTTAGGGGTTCTGTAGTGCTCAAAATGGTTGCTTAAAAGTTTTAATCTGGTATAGTTTTGGCCACTTATAAATAAGGTCGCTGACTAAATGTGGCCGCAATAAAATTATGAAAAAAGACATCCATCCAGAAAGCTATAGATTGGTAATATTCCAAGACAACTCTTGTGGCGAGAGATTTTTGATTGGATCAACTATACATTCTGAAGCTACAGATAAATGGGAAGACGGAAAGGAATATCCAGTAGTCTACGTAGATGTTTCTAGTGCCTCTCATCCTTTTTACACTGGTCAAGAGAAAGTTATGGATACCGCAGGACGAGTTGAACGCTTTAAAGCTCGAGCCGCAAAAGCTAAGAAATAATCTTCCATATTATTTAGAAAACACTGTGCAGCCTGTACAGTGTTTTTCTATTCTAAGTGTTTATTTATCAGCTATTTTAGCGTAATATGTCAGCTATGGAATTTAACCAGGAAAAACTTAACGAATTTAAAGAAAATCAAAAAACTCAGTTCTTAGCTACTCAATTTGAAAGTGAGTTAGAAAAACTTAAAGAAGCCGAAATTTTGGCCAAGAGTGATCCTGAAATGGCTGAGCTGGCTCAAGAGGAGATATCTACTTTATCAAAACAATTGACAGATCAGTTTTCTGAGATGGAAAGAATTATCGAATCGAACAAAGAAGAAGAAGCTAGACCGTATGGGGTTGTTTTGGAAGTGCGAGCGGGAGCGGGGGGAGATGAGGCTTCTCTTTTTGCTAGTGAGTTGGCTAATATGTACGTCACCTTCGCCCAGAACAAAGGCTGGCAAGTAGCAGAATCTTCGAAGTCGGTTTCACCACAAGGGGGTTACAAGGAGGCTGTTTATGAAATCCTTTCACCAGATGTTTATGATGCTCTCAAATTTGAAACCGGTGTTCATCGTGTTCAGCGAGTACCAGTAACTGAAAAACAGGGAAGAACTCATACTTCAACAGCTTCGGTCGCTATTCTACCTATGCGAAAAAAACCTAGTATCGAAATCAACCCGGGAGACATTGATATGGAATTTTCTCGTTCTGGTGGAGCCGGTGGTCAGAATGTGAACAAAGTTGAGACGGCTGTACGTCTGATTCATAAGCCGACAGGTGTGGATGTACGCTGCGAAAGCGAGCGCTCACAGTTAAAGAACCGTGAAAAAGGCATGGCTATGCTGATAGCCAAGCTAGAAGCCATGCACGAAGAAGCTGAAGCTAAAAAACATGCAGCGGTGCGTAGTAAACAAATAGGTACCGGTGATCGTTCAGAAAAAATCCGGACTTATAACTTTCCGCAAAACAGAATCACTGACCACCGCATAAAAGAAAGTTGGCACACCATAGAATCGACTCTGGGAGGGGATTTAGACCCCATTATCTCCTCCCTTCATGCAGCACAGGATGCTTTAAGCGGTGATGATACACTTTAGCTAAAAGCCGGCTAAAATTATCTATTTCCCATGAAATTATAAGAATTTTTCAACCAGTATGATTACTAATCCTGGTTGTTAAAGATCTCGTTATTTAGTAATATACGTTTGCCACAACCACTCTAGTATGCTAATATTTCGGCTCTGTAAGGTGCTTTATTCGTCTGCACCGTACAAACTCCAGACTGCTTAGACTGTCTCAAAGCTCGCGTGATTTGTTAAACAATCACCCCGATGTATCTTTGTAAACCAGTTTATTAGTTAACAAGACAGTCTGGCTTAAAATTATGTCAACAGAAAATAAAAATTTAATTGAACGTTTGTTTGCCGCAGGCTCACATTACGGTTTCCAAAAAAGTCGTCGTCATCCGACTGTAGCTCCGTACATTTTCGGCAGCAAAGATGGTACAGATATATTTGATTTAGAAAAAACTTCAGCACTAATAGAAGATGCTAAAGACTTTTTGCATAAACAAGGAGAACAGGGCAAAAGTCTACTTTTAGTAGGGACTAAAGAAGAAGCTACTAGATTAGTGAAGAACGCAGCTGAAAATGCCGACTTACCTTATGTTTGTAATCGTTGGATAGGAGGATCTCTAACTAACTTTACAGAAATAAGAAAGAGAATCGCTCGCCTAAAGACTTTAACCGAAGAAGGGGAGAGTGGCGAATTGGAAAGAAAATACACTAAGAAAGAGCGAGTATTGATCGGTCGAGAGGCAGACAAGCTGACTTATAACTTCGGTGGTATTAAAGATTTAGATCGTACACCAGGAGTAATGTTAGTGGTTGACCCAAGACATGATTTTATTGCGGTACAAGAGGCTACTGACATGAATGTACCAGTTGTGGCTATTATGAGTTCTGACTGCAACGCTTCAAAAGTGACTAAGCCAGTGATTGTTAACGATAGCTTAACTAAAAGTATTGATTTAGCTCTTTCAGAGTTGGTGTCAGCTTATCTAGAAGGAAAGAAAAAATTTGTACCAGCTCCAGAGAAAAATAATAGTCGTCGCAACTACCGAAGCGCGGCATAGGTTGTAAGTAGAACTAATTAGAATTAAGTACCTTCAAAAAATATGCAAATAACTAGTGAAATGATAAAAGCATTACGAGATCAAACTGGAATCTCCGTCATGCAATGTAAAAAAGCTATCGAAGAAGCAGGTGGGGATATGGAAAAAGCCCTCATCATTCTAAAGAAAAAGCGCAGTGAAGCTGCTGATAAAAAAGCTGACCGAGAATTAGCTGCTGGTGTAGTTGGGTCTTATGTCCATAACACTAAAGAGGTTGCGGCTCTAGTCTTATTATCATGCGAAACTGATTTTGTGGCTAAGAATGAAGAATTCATTACATTAGCCAATGAAATAGCTATGCATGTAGCTGCTCAGAACCCAAAATATATCACTCGAGCTGAAATTGATGAAGTTGCTTTAGAGAAAGCAAAAGAAGTGTTTCAAGAAGAGGTTAAAGACAAACCAGCTGATATGCAAGAGAATATTCTGGAAGGAAAACTAAGTAGCTACTTTAAAGAACAGATTTTGTCTGAACAAGATTTCATCAAGAATCCCGATTCTACTATTGGTGAAATGGTCACCGGAGCAGTTCAAAAATTTGGTGAAAACGTAGCCATCTCTTCTATTTCACGCCTCTCTATAAAATAACGTAATGTCTAACGCTAGTATATTTTTAATCGTAACTTTATTTATCTTCATTGGTCTTTTGGTGTTTTATTCTTTTGAGGATAAAAAGGGGAGACGGATTTTTCTACGAAACCTAAGAATCAAAGTTGATGATACTTTACGACATATTAAACATAAACTGGTATTAAGGTCTGTTAAAACCGCACACCAGACCTCACTTTTTTTGGCTCACCATGGTTTGCAGTTAATCTTGAAGAAGTTGTTGAAATTAGTGAGATCAATAGAATCTAAATTAGATAGACTAATCAAGCGTTTTAAAAGAAGAGCGAAGAAAATCCCGTCTGCTAAAAGGAGCGGTAGGAATCATCTAGATGACATAGCTGATCACAAGGAAGCCTCCGCTTTGAGCCATGAGCAAAAAGCAGAGTTACGATCAAAATAAGAAAAGACCAGCCTATAGGCTGGTCTTTTCTTATTTTTGGCTATCTAACTGCTGGCTGCGAGAGCAGTTTCAGGAAGCTTTGCTTACGGTTTACAAAACCGTGTAGAGAATCATTAGCTTCTCTGCTGCTTATCTATACTTGGAGCCACCTCTCGGGCTCGAACCGAGGACCTACGGTTTACAAAACCGTTGCTCTAGCCAACTGAGCTAAGGTGGCTTATTCAATTCATCTTACCAACCGACTTAAGTTACCAGATGGTTTTGTAAATGTTCACAAAACTTTAAAGAATTCCCCGAACTCTTTAACTCCAGCCAACTGAGCCTAGGCGGGCTTATTCAATTCATCTTACCAACCGACTTAAGTTACC
>Ga0265293_10000779_pt1 | contig 73184 bp, 71 predicted proteins | sample Munlanlewell138R_FD_192505 | JGI IMG/M metagenome (GOLD analysis project Ga0265293, IMG submission 192505) | Leachate microbial communities from a municipal landfill in Southern Ontario, Canada - Leachate well 138R | ecosystem: Engineered > Solid waste > Landfill > Unclassified | place: Canada... | reverse complement strand
GGGCTTCATCAACCAGCACAAGTTGGTGCAAAATGATGACGGTTACGACGATTACCTGGATGGCAAGTACGCTGAAAGCGAAAAGTATCAGCCGCTGGAGCGCTCGAGAAAAATGCTCACGCACATTGCCAGAAATGCCGGCGCCAAGATTTATGCTCAGATTCCCAACCCTTGCGGGGAAATTTCCCTCAACATGCTGGGCGGCTACTGCGTCATTGGCGATGTGGTGCCCTACTTTGCCCCCTCTCTTGACGACGCTGAGGAAGCCTACCGGGCCATGACTCGCGCTTTGATTAGGGTTAACTCCATGGACTGTCTGTACTCGCGCGAAGTCAAGCGTACCAACCGGATTGGCGTGGGCATGACCGGTATTCATGAATTTGCCTGGAATCATTTTGGTTACTCTTTCCGTGATTTGATTGACGAAGAAAAATCTCAGGATTTCTGGCTGACCCTGGCTCGTTTTAAGCGGGCGGTGGTGGAAGAGGCGGAGGAATACTCCAAAAGACTGGGTGTTAATGTGCCACACACCAACACTACCATCAAGCCTTCCGGTACGGTTTCCAAGCTCTTTGCCTTGACGGAAGGCGCTCACTTGCCGAGTATGCGTGAGTACATCCGCTGGGTGCAGTACCGCAGTGATGATCCTCAGATAGAAAAGTACCGGGAGTTGGGTTATCCGATCAAAGAACTGAAAAGTTATCAAGGCACTACCGCTATTGGTTTTCCGACGCAGCCAATGATCTGCAAACTGGGCATGCAAAACAAGTTAGTGACTGCCGCCGAAGCCACCCCCGAGGAACAGTTTAAGTGGCTGATGCTCTTGGAAAAATACTGGATTATCGGTGTGGATGAAAGCGGCAAGGCTCTTGAGGAAGATACCGGTAACCAGGTTTCTTACACGCTCAAGTATGACCCGGAAAAAATTACTTTCAAAGAGTACGCTCAAATGGTCAAGAAATATCAGCATCAGATCAAAGTTTGCAGCGTCATGCCGCAGCAGGATGCTACCGCTTACGAGTACCAGCCGGAGCAGCCGGTAACGATTTCCGAGTTTATGCGGGTGCTTAATGAAATTGAGAAGAACGGCGGCATTGAGAAAGGCACGGTTGAGGAGGACATTGATTTCGAGCACTTGAAGTGCGAGAGCGGGGCTTGTCCGATCTAGGGATAGGTTGAGTTTGAAAGTGGGCAGCCGGGAAAAATTCCCGGCCGCCTTGTTATTTATTGCTCACCAATTTCCCACCGCGGCCGGCGGTCCAGCTCGCCTGCATCCTTCACCACCTCCCCGCGCTCCAATTTAAACGCCGCCACTACTCCAATCATGGCTGCGTTGTCCATAGTCAGCCGGGCAGTGTAGGGAGCGCGAAAGCGAATGTTCGGGTAATCAGCTTTGCCTTTTTTACGTTCAGTCTTCACAAAATCTGACAGCGTTTTTTTGATCATTTTCCGAAGTTCCTGGTTGGCAGCTACGCCTCCGCCAAGCCAAACCTCTCGCACGCTTACATCCTGAATAATTTTGTTCAATTTATAAGTAATATGCCTAAAGACCGCATTTTGTGCCGATGCACAGAAATGATATAAATCAGACCGAGAGAGGCTCTCAACCCCGCCCAAATCCCGAATTAGGTTTCGGGCATAAGTTTTCAATCCCGAGAAGCTCAAATTGTAATCATGGGTTTGAGTTAGTGGCAAGGGAAACTTGAAGTGGTTCGGGTTTCCCTGTTTGGCAAAATGCTCAATAATTGGTCCAGCCGGATAGCCTAAATTAAGCATTCGGCCGATCTTGTCCAAGCACTCGCCGGCTGCGTCATCCAAGGTTTTGCCCACTACAGTATAAGTGCCGATCTCATCAAAAACTATAAACTCTGTATGTCCGCCAGACACCACCACCGAAAGCACCGGAAAAACGATCTCGCGGCGCTGGTTGTTCAAGCTCAGGTTGATGCTACTCCGACGCTTAGCTTGAGCTAGCGGTGAAAGAGCATGGGCTTCGATGTGATTAACGGCGATGAGCGGTAGTTTGTGAGTTTTGGCCATGTTTTTAGCATGAATAATCCCCACTTCCAAAGCCGGTGCCAGCCCGGGACCTTGAGTGACAGCCACCGCGGCTAGCCTGCCTTTGGCCAACTTGTCAGTACCGACGCCTGCCCGTTTCAGTGCCAGCTCCACTACTCGCTCGATATTTTCCTGATGCGCCTGTTTAGCCACTGTCGGAAAAACGCCGCCGTATGGTCGGTGCAGCTCGGTTTGCGAAGCAATGACGTTGGAAAGCACTGTCGTGCCGTGAATCACCGCAGCGGCGGTGTCATCGCAGGAGGTGTCGATAGCCAAAATTAGTTTATCGTTCATATTCCTCCGTAATCAGTAGTTCCCGGGCGTTGACTTGCTCTGCCTCAGAATCCTTAATTTGCACTTTAATAGCCGGCAGGTTTAACTTTGTCATCACTGGTGTTAACCATGGTTCAACTTGACTGTACCACTCAATAGCCAGGACGTTGTTGGGTTGTAGCAACTCAGTGACTCTCAGCCGCTCCAACTCGGCTTGGCTTTCGACTTTCCACATGTCTAAGTGATAAAATTGGCCAGTTGTCTGGTGACGCTGAAAACCATACTCCTCAAGATATGTATAAGTCGGCGAAGTAATATTTTCCTTAATCCCCAAAAACTCCGCCACGCCCTTAGCAAAAACCGTTTTCCCTGCTCCCAGCGGGCCTTCCAACCCAATCACCAGACCGGTCTGCTTTACCATGTCCCAATTTTTCAGCAAAATTCTACCAGCAATGCTTTTGGTTTCTTCCTCAGAGCCAGACGTCAGCACATAATCAGCCTCAGCCTCCGGAACCAGTTTTCTTTCAGCCAGTTCACCGCCCCGCAAAGTTACCGGTGTAGACAAAGTCGTATCAATCACCGTGCTCGGCTCATTCTTCGGCAACTCACCAGCATCAATAATCAAATCAATCAAGCTTTTTTGCTTTTCAGAAAGATTAGCCAAAATGTCGCTAACTTGGTAAGGGCGCTTTCTACCAGACGCATTAGCCGAAGTCGCAGTAACCGGTCGGCCAAACGCCCGTACTAACTGCCGCACCAGCGGATAATCAGGAATCCGCACTCCCAGATTACCAAACTCCGAAGCCACGTCCTCAGCCACCAAGCCCTTACTTTTAGACACCACCGTAATCGGCCCAGGCATAAACTGGGCATACAAAGCCCGCGCTTGCTCATTTAGCTCTACATACTCGCTGGCCATAACTTCATCAGCCACCGCCATAGATAGCGGCTTGCCTTCCCGCCTGGACTTATAGCTCAACAACTTTGCCACCGCCGCCTCATTAGTCACATCCACCCCTACCCCGTACACGGTTTCAGTGGGATAAATCACCAGGCCGCCTTGACTCAAAACCGCCGCCGCCCGCTTGACAATTTCCTCAGTTGTTGTATTCTGGGTCTTCACAATTTTCATAGCGCTCAAGTATTATATCAGTCAAGTGAGTTTGCAAAGAAAAAAAAGGAAAACAGCTGATTATGGGAGCAAAAAACTCTGCGTTCTTAGGTTCTGAAACCTCAGTGCATACAACCAAATTTAACATTTTTCTTAAAACCCATGAAATCAAGCAAGTTAACAAAGCCCTTAAGAGCGTTTTGTTGATGTCCAGAAACGAACGGGAAGAATGGTTGGCTGAGAACGGCGAAATCGTCCAGACCGCTTTCGACTCCTTTATCGATGACTCCAACTTGGTGCTGGAAAGTCTCACTTTCGACGAAGATTTGGCCGAAATGTCACAAGAACTGATTCTTTCTCTGCAAAACACCATGGAAATAGTCAACTCAATCCTAGGCGAAGAACAAGTATTAGATAGCTGAAAAGATAGTTAAAAGACAGTCACACTTCTTTTTTTGGCTTATACCCTTTACAATACCAAGTATGGAATTCGATCGCTTAGTAGTTTCTTTTTTAGTTGATGAAGTTGTGGGTGGCTTTTTTATTTCCGTGCCGCCAGGACACGTGGCTTGTGTTTATGACCGCGGCCGGGGCGTGCTGCCCCGAGTTTGGGGACCAGGCCTGCATTTCAAGATTCCTTTTTGGCAGGTAGCCAAACTTTTCAACGCCCAAATCCTCGAGTATTCTATCCGCGAAGGTTTTGACGCGGACAAAAACAAAGAAGCCCTGGGAGATATGCCCATTCGCACCGCTACCAGAGATGGCAAAGATATTGCCGTGGAAGGCTCGGTTTTGTTCCGTATCGACCGCAATAACGCTCCGGAACTCTGGGAAAACATTGGTGAGAGCGTGGTTTCCAAGGTGGTCAGGCCATTTTCCCGTAGCAGTATTGCCCGGATTTTTTCCGATTTGGATTTAGAGCAGATTATCCACAACCGCAACCAAGTAGAAGCGGTAGTTCAAGAGGAGTTACAGCATCATTTTCAGGATCGCGGTCTGGAGTGTGAGGGCTTTTTGCTTTCTCAGGTGAGAGTGATTCGCAGTGGTGGTTATGAGGAAGTGGTGGTGAACCCCAGCCCGCAAGAGCCAATTCAAGAAAACAACCACGATCTTCCTGAAGACTCGACCCAGCTTCATTAGTTTTTAGTTTTTGCCTGCCCAAGTTCTGCCTGGAAATGAAAGACAGAAAACAAACGGTTGACACTCTTTAGCAGTCTTTGTAAGATACTGCCAGCAACCAACTTTTGACTTAGCTCAAGTATTTTAAGTACCAATAATCGCGAAAGGATCATATGACAGATAAAATGTCTGTTAAGAACATCAAACCTCTTCCCGGATATGTTTTAGTTGAACCGGCGGCTCTGGAAAAGAAAACCTCTTCCGGCATTTATCTCCCTGATACTCATGAGGAAAAACCCCAGTACGGCACGGTTTTGGCTGTTGGTGGTCCGGTGATGGAAGACGGCGCGGAAATTAAAGCTCCGGTTGAGGCTGGCGAAACAGTGATTTACAAAAAGTGGGGCGGCAATGAGTTCAAGATTGCTGATGTTGAGTACCAATTTTTGAAGTTTGAGGATGTCCTCGCGGTAATTAAGTAGCAAAATAATAAGCAAAAAAGAAATTTTTTCAGAAAGGAACAAGATGGCAGCTAAACAACTTAAGTTTGGTGATGACGCCCGCCAGAAGATGTTGGTTGGGGTGAGTAAATTAGCCAAGGCAGTAACTACGACTTTAGGACCTAAAGGTAGAAACGTGGCGATTGATAAATCTTGGGGCGCTCCCTCGGTGATTCATGATGGAGTCTCGGTGGCTAAAGAGATCGAGCTGAAGGATAAGTTTGAAAATATGGGCGCCCAACTGGTCAAGCAAGCGGCCGACAAAACCAATGAAGCCGCTGGCGATGGCACTACCACCGCTACTTTATTGGCGGAGCAACTGACTGTTCACGGCATGAAATATGTCACCGCCGGCACTAATCCGATGATTATGAAGCGGGGCATTGATAAGGCTGTGATCGCGATGGTTGCGGAAATTCAGCGCCTGGCCAAGCCGGTGAAAAAAGCCGACTGGGAAAAAGTGGCTACTATTTCCGCTCAGGATGAAACTATCGGCAAGAAAATTGCTGAGGCTTTTGCTTTGGTGGGCGAAAATGGCGTGATTGAGGTAGAAGAAGGCAAGACCCTTGATATTACCATCGATCACAAGGAAGGCATGGTTTTTGACAAAGGTTATGCTTCTCCGTATTTTGCCGCCGGCAACGAGAATCTCGAGGCCGAAATCAAAAATCCTTACATCCTGATTACTGACGGCAAAATTACCAGCATTCAGGACTTACTGCCGTTTTTGGAGAAATTCATGAACGTGAGCAAGGATTTGGTGATTATCGCTGACGATATTGAAGGCGAAGCCCTAACCACTCTGGTAGTGAACAAACTGCGCGGCTCTTTCAACGTTTTGGCGGTGAAAGCACCTGGTTTTGGTGACCGTCGCAAGGCCATGCTTGAGGACATTGCCGTTTTGGTGGGCGCCGAGGTTATTGCCGAAGAGCGCGGTATGGCTCTTAAAGATGCCGACGTTGATCATCTTGGCCGGGCGGATTTGATTAAAGCTACCAAAGATGAAACTACTATCGTTGGCGGCAAAGGCGCTCAGGCCGATATTGATGCTCGCATTGCTCAAATTGGCGCTGCCATTGAGGCTAGCACTTCTGATTTTGATAAAGAAAAATTGGAAGAGCGCAAGGCTAAACTGGCCGGCGGCGTGGCAGTGATCCAGGTTGGTGCTTCGACCGAAGTAGAAATGAAGAACCTGCAGGAGAGAGTAAAGGACGCTAAGGAAGCCACGCGCGCAGCCATTGAGTCCGGTATTATTCCCGGCGGCGGTGTTTCCTTGATCCAAGCAGCCAAAGTTTTGGGCGATGTTAAGACCGGTTCGGACGACGAACAAACCGGCGTGGATTTGGTGCGCATGGTGGCCGAAGAGCCGCTGAGAATGCTGGCCAAGAACTCCGGTGTCGATGACGGCTGGGTAGTTCACACGGTGGCTGAAAAAGATGATCCGTCGTTTGGTTTCAACGCCATGACCAATGAGTTTGGTGATCTGGTAAAAGCCGGGATTGTTGAGCCGGCTAAGGTGGCGATTGCTTCACTGCAAAACGCGGCCTCCGTGGCTTCAATGATCTTGACTACCGAAGCCTTGATTACCGATATTCCGGAGGAGAAAAGCGCTGCCGCCGGAGCTAGTGAGATGGGTGGCGGGATGGCTGGGATGATGTAATTCAAATAGCACGCAGTGTTCCAGAGACGCTTGGCACCTTCACCAAGCTGCACTGAACTGCTTCCGCATTCCTGCTAGTGATTTTAGTAGAGAAAGTCAGCAGTTCAGAGCCTCTTTTAACACTGCGTGCTATTTGCATAATCGCAGCCGGCAACACCGGCTTGCTTGAGCCGCCTCCACAGAATTGCTCTTAGTTCTAGCAGTGCTGTCGGCGTCTCAAAGCCTCCTTTTAGAATGAGTGGGCTTTTCATGTTTGGTGGCAGCACTAAGCTTCCTAAATAATTAGTAACCGATTTTTATGAGTAGAGCCTTTTCACTGAGCAATCGCAAAATAATTGAGCTTCACACCGGGACCGGTTTGCCGGTAAGAGTAATAATCGGGGTGTTCAAGAGTGCAGATTTCTTCTATTTTCAACGAAACAGATTCCGACGGAAAGACTTTTGCCAATTGCTGAAGATTTTCTTGGATCATGTCATAGTGAAGGTCTGTTTGCCTGTCTATCTGGTAGCAACTTTTGCAAATAGCCGGCCCAAACCAAACTTTCAAGCCTGAACGCACTGCAAACTTTTCTCGAACCAGCCGCAGCGCCTTGTAAAAAACTCTTTTTTTAGTCCCTTTTCTGCCGGCATGGATAGCGCCGATCAGTCCGCTCTCATGATGAAGCAAGATCGGTAAACAATCGGCAGTTCTAATCAGCAAACCAACCCCAGGCTGATTACTCAGAACCCCATCAACTTGCGGAATTTTTTGGCTGGGAATCTGGCCAAGGTCAGTAATAACCGCCACCGAACTACCATGCACCTGCTCCAGCTCAACCATTTGCAGATTTTTCCAGGGTTTTTGAGATATTAACTCGTCGAGGGAAGATTGGGCATTAGTGAAGGCAATTTTCATGTCGAGTATTGTACCAGGGGTGGGATTCGAACCCACGACCTTTGGTTTATGAATCCAATGCTCTAACCAACTGAGCTACCCTGGCTTCTAGAGCAATTATTATAGCAAAAATCTTCGGAAGATTGCGATTGAGTTTAGTTTTTACCCGCAATTGACTAAACCGCGATACATTTTGCACTTTACCAGCTAAGTTGGTATAATGAGCACTCGCTGACAAGATAGTTAACAGAAATAGCGAAAACGCGCGGGATAGTGTACGGTGCACGTGAGGCTCATAATCTCACAGGCTAGGTTCGACTCCTAGTCCCGCAACACTTAAAAAAGACTCTTGAAAAGGGGTCTTTTTTTGCGGGAAAAAACTTTCTGCACTTTTATGCAAGATTTCATTGATATTCTGTTGCCGTAGAAATAAATAAATATGTATTTATATATTGCTAAATATACATCTAAATGATACTATGATCTCAGTAAAAAAACCTGAATCTCATTTTGAGTGGGAGGAGGGAAAAAGAACTATATGAAAGAAAACAAAGCTAAGTACACCAAAGGCCCAATAAAACAACAAGGCAAAATAGTGAGGGATTTTCTACCTTCACCAGAGGAATTGGGTTTTAATCAGCAAACCACCAAGATAACTATTGCTTTAAGCGACTTTAGCCTCAACTTCTTTAAATCTCAGGCAAAGAAATATAACACTCAATACCAAAAGATGATTAGAGATTTGCTAGATCAGTACGCCAGCCAGCATAGATAAATCTTTCAGCCGATCCCCACAACCACTAATCACCGCCACAACAACCTTTTCCACTGCTCCAGAGGAGTTTCAGCTGTTTCCGTCGCGAAATCCAGCTCTTCTTCCGGCTGCAAATCCGGCAACTGCACCACGTACTCGCCCTCTTTAACGCCCAGTAGCTGGTCCCGAATAATCTTCTCCCTGGCAAAACCGCTCTGAGCCAGAGCAGCCTGTTCCTCAAGTTGCCTCACCACTTGCCCCGCTGCCTGGATTTCCTCTTCGTTTTGCGCAATAATTTCCGCCGACTGTAGCCTTTTTTTGCCGGTATTGTCCAAAGAAATGAAAAAAATGATACTCAGAAGTGTAAAAATAAGTAGTATGATGGGGTTTGAGATCAGTCTTAGCATTGTCAAAGAAATGGCAATATGGTAATATAAGTAGTGTTATCGGTTAAAATATGACCCTTAAACCTGTCCCTCAACTCGTAATTGTTAATAATTAGTATAGCACTGAGAGAAGCAGTCAAATTTATGTCAAAAACTTTAGCAGATGCCCAGGCTCTCTATGAAGATCATCTGAGGGGCGAAGGGAAAGCCAATGCCACGGTTATTGCTTACACTAAGGATATTGAGCAATTAATTGAATTTGTGGGCAAAAAAGGCAAAACTCAGGTTGATGAAGTCAATCAAAATGACATTGAAGAGTTCAAAGAGAATCTTAAAAAACTCCGCTACACTGGCAAATCTATCTCCAGAAAAATTAACTCAATTAAGTCTTTTTTCCGCTTTCTGATTGCAGAAGGCCACATCGACTCCAATCCCGCCGACGAAATTGCTCATCCCAGATTTGAACAAACTCCCCCACGTGTGCTTTCCAAAGTGGAGTACCGCGCCTTGCGTGACGCCTGCAGAGGCGATTCTCGCATGGCCGCCATTGTCGAGCTGTTGCTCCAAACCGGCATGAGGATCAGTGAGCTGGCCAATTTACAAATGTCCGACCTCGATTTCGACCGCAATGTCATTTACATCCGCACCCAAAACTCCCGCGAGGCCCGCAAAGTGCCACTCAATGACGCGGCCAAAAAAGCCCTGATGGATTACCTGGAATCCAGGCCAAGAACCAAAGAAAAAATGGTTTTTCTCACCAAAACCTGCCGGCCTTTTTTGGTCAGGAACATTCGCACCGCTATCGACCGCTACTTCAGGTTGGCAGGCATCAAAGACGCCAAGGTCAACGACCTGAGGCACACTTTCGTGATCGAGCAGCTCAAAGCCGGCACGCCGCTGGTGTATGTTTCCCAGTTGGTGGGCCACAAGAGAATTACCACCACCGAAAGATATCTCAAGTTGATCGAACAGCCTGAAATGGAACCCAATATTCAAATTGAGGAACTTTAAGCTATGTTTTCACCGATGATCAACCAAATTATCACCCAACTGGCTTGGTGGCGAGACTCTCTCAGCTTCGTGAGGGCAAGTTGGTGGCGCTAAATTTCATTTAGTTTCATAGCCAAAGCTCCCTCACGGGAGCTTTTTTACGGTCCATTTTACGATACAATAGCAAAATAATAAGGAAAAATTTATGAAAAAACGAGTCTTATCCGGCATTAGATCCACAGGCAAACTGCACTTAGGTAATTACTTGGGTGCAGTTAAAGGCATGATTGATCTGCAAAACAACCCGGATTACGAAACTATCTACATGGTGGCTGATGTGCACACCCTCACCACGCCATATGATATCGAGGCCCTCAGGCAGAACCGCCGCGAGATTATTGTAGATTACTTGGCGGCCGGTTTGGATCCGGAGAAAAGCATTTTATTTCAGCAGGCTAACGTGAGTGAGCATCTGGAGTTGGCTTTCTACTTTGCCTCGGTAACGACAGTGGCCAAGATGCAACACCTGCCGACTTTTAAGGACAAGGTGAAACAACACCCTGATCATGCCACCTTGGCTTTGCTCAATTATCCGATGTTGATGGCGGCCGATATTCTGATTTACAAAGCCTCTTTGGTGCCGGTGGGCCTTGATCAGGAGCCGCACTTGGAGGCCACCAGGCAAGTAGCGCGCAAGTTCAACCAGGTTTATGGCACCGATTTTCCCGAACCGCAGCGTTTTACCACTCCAGGTGAGTACGTGCCCTCACTTACCGGCGAAGGCAAAATGAGTAAATCGGTGCCGGGTAGTTACATCAATCTGGTTGATGACTTGGCAACGATCCAGAAAAGAATTGCCGCCGTGCCGACCGATTCAGGCCAAGGTGATCTTATTCCTCAGAGCGGTGGGGTAGCTGGTTTGCTGACTTTGGTGGAGTTGATTGAGGGCCAGGAACAGCGCCGTCAATATGAAGAGCAGTACCTTGGCGCGGGTTTGCGCTATGGTGAGCTGAAAAAGCAGTTGGCTCAGGCCATTTATGATGAGCTGGCTTCATTTAGGGAAAAGCGGGCCGAGATGATGGCCAATCCCGATTATGTAGATGCAGTGATCGTTGAAGGCGCCAAAAAAGCTCAGGCTATTGCTGGAGCTACTTTGGCAGAAGTTAAAGAAAAAATTGGCCTAGTTTAACAGCCAAAGCAAAAAAGGGGGATAAGAATGAAACCAAGTATTAACTTTGAAGATTTCATGAAGCTGGATATTCGCGCGGCGACAGTGCTTGCCGCTGAAGAAATAGCCGGCGCGGACAAACTTTATCAGCTCACTTTAGATGTGGGCGAGTTGGGGGAGCGGACAGTAGCAGCCGGCATTAAAGCCTGGTATAGTGCTGAGGAACTGGTGGGCAAGCAAGTAGTTTACTTGGCCAATCTGGAGCCGCGCTTGCTTAGAGGAGTGGAAAGCCAGGGCATGATTTTGGCGGCGGACAATGAAGAGTCAGCTGTTCTCCTCACTCCGGAAACCGCGGTTGTTAGTGGAGCGCTGGTCAGATAATATTAAGTTTCTGTGTTAGCAAATCAAAGATTACTCTGCTAAATAATGCTAGCTTAAGAGAGGGTTGCGTGCTAGAATAAGTTCGTCTTTAAGGCAAGAATATGGAAAAAAACACTCAAAAACCGACCGAACAAGCTCATAAATCCAACCAGAAAATTGTTCCTTCCATGTCTAAAAATCCCGTTAAAAAAACTGGTGCTAATGGTACTAATGGTGCTAAGAAAAACGACCAGCTGCTGCCAAAAATTGAGATGCCCATGAATGTGAACAATATTTACAACAAGGGTCTTTTATATTTTATCCTGGGCACCATAGCGATGATTTTCTTTTTCTCGCTTTTTTCCTCTGAGCCGGCGCAAGAAATTTCTATCAGCGAGCTGGTCCAGGATATTCGGAACGAGCAGGTTGAAAAGATTGTTGTTTCCGGCGATGAGTTGCGCGCCACTTACTCGGACGAGAGTTTGCGCACTGTGCAGAAGGAATCAGGCCAGAGCGCCGTGGAAATTTTTGAAGCGGCCAATCTTGATCTGGCCGAGGTTGAGCTTGAGGTGGAAGCTTTTTCGTTTGGCTCGATGATTTGGGAATTGGTGATCAGTTTGTTGCCGATTCTGTTGATGATCGGCTTTTTCTTTATTATTTTCCGTCAGGCTAAGGGCGGCCAGGCCGGCATTATGGGTATTGGCAAAAGCAAGGCGAAGCTGTTTGTTAAAGGCAAGCAGAACACTAGTTTTAATGATGTGGGTGGAATGGATGAGGCTAAAAAAGAGTTGGAAGAGGTAGTCGACTTTTTGAAAAATCCCAAAAAGTATGCCAAAGTTGGCGCCCGCACACCCAAAGGCGTGCTTTTAGTGGGCCCAGCCGGCACAGGCAAATGTGTCACAGGAGATACTATTGTTTGGACCAACAAAGGCTTGATGGAGATTAGGGAAATTCCCCGCTATTACTACGTTGATCCGCAATCGCATCAAGTTGCGGGAGCCGGATTGACTAGTTTTAACCTTGAAGACACTGTTGCCACCGATCAGCTTGCCTCACATTGGTACGATTTGGGTGAGCAGGAAACCATTAAGGTACAACTTAAACAGGGTCTTTCTCTTGAGGGCACGCCAGAGCATCCGGTGGTGGTGATGACAAGTGAAGGTAAATTGAAATTTCGCCAACTCAAAGATCTGCAATTGGGTGATCAATTAGCAATTCAGTATGGCAGCCAGGCTTTTGGCAATCTTGATTTGGTAGATGAAGATACAGCGTACTTGATGGGGTTGCTAACGGGAGACGGCAATATGAGCCACTCAAGTCGGGTTGGTTTGACCAACATCGACGATGAGATCATCACCTTTTTTAAACGGTTCGTTCTCGAAAGGTTTGGCGAAGCCAAGTTAACCAAGAACAATCAATCTTACCTAGTTTCTAATTGGGATTTTAAGCGCTATCTCTACCAGATGGGCATGTCCTACTTGCTCTCTTTTGACAAAGCAGTTCCTCCGACTATTCTCCAGGCTAAGAAAGCAGTGCAGGTCAAATTTTTACAGGGGTTATTTGATGCTGATGGGTCTATTGGCAAAACTCGGGCTGAGTTTGAGTACACTACCGTTAGCGAACGGATGGCACGACAGGTGCAGATGATGCTTTTGAATCTTGGGGTAGTGGCGAGTCTGAATGAGAAAGGCAGGGTTGCCAACGGTTACAAGCGCCCTGTGTACAGAATTACTCTCACCGGGGATAGGTTGAAGGTCTTTGGCCAGCAGGTAGGTTTCATGCTCACCAGAAAACAACAGTTGCTCGAAGCTCATCTTGATAAGAAATTGAGCAGCAATACCAACATCGATATCATTCCTGGTATTTCACAGCTAATGGTGGAGGCCTGGACGAGCCTATCTGAGCAGCAACTCAGCCATGAAAAACTATCAAAGACAATTGATAAAGTTAGAAGAAGGTTGCGCGTTTCTAGAAACACCTTGACAGAGTTTGTGCGCTATTGTTCGGCGCTGGCTATCGAAGTGCCTCACCTCGAGTATCTGCGCAGTTTGCTTGAAGCCAACTTATTCTTTTCTCCAGTGGTGCAGATTCAGCCAGCCTACAACCGCGTGTATGATTTTACTGTACCCAAGACCCACAGCTTTTTAGGTAATGGACTGATTAACCATAATACTCTGTTGGCCCGCGCAGTTGCCGGGGAAGCCAACGTTCAGTTTCTTTCGATTGCCGGCAGTGAGTTTATGGAGATGTTGGTGGGTGTGGGGGCTTCTCGGGTGCGGGATCTTTTCACTACGGCTAAAAAATTGGCGCCCTCGATTATTTTCATTGATGAAATTGATGCGATTGGCCAAACCAGAGGTAAGGGGAGTTTTGGCGGCCATGACGAGCGCGAGCAGACTCTCAACCAAATCTTGGTAGAAATGGATGGCTTTGATCAAAACGACAACGTTATTGTCATGGCCGCCACCAACCGCGGCGACATGCTCGACGCTGCCCTGATTCGCCCAGGCCGCTTCGACCGGCGGGTGATGGTGCGCTTGCCCGATCTGGAAGAGCGCAAGTACATTATTTCCATCCACGCCAAAGGCAAGCCTTTTGCCAAAGAAGTGAAGTGGGAGAGAGTGGCCAAAAGAACGGTCGGTTTTTCAGGCGCCGATATCGAAAACATGCTCAACGAAGCCGCCATTGCGGTTGCTCGCGAATCCAGAAAAGAGATTACCATGGAGGACATCGAAGAAGCGGCGCTCAAGGTTAAGTTAGGACCGAGTAAGAAACAACTTTCCAGCAAACTGGAGCGAACCATGACGGCTTATCACGAAGCCGGCCACGCTATCGTTGCTCATGCTTCAGCCCATGCCGACGCAGTCACCCGGATTTCTATCGTTTCCCGCGGTCATGCCCTGGGTTTTACCGTCAGCTCTCCCGAGAGAGACAAGTTCCAAACCACTAAGTCGGAGTTACTTGATCGTATTACCGTTCTGCTTGGTGGCCGGGCGGCGGAGCAGATGATCTTCAATGAACAAACCGCCGGCGCAGGCAACGACATTGAAAGAGCCACCAGAATTGCCAGAGCCATGGTGGTGGAATACGGCATGAGTGAGTTGGGAGCCATGAACTATGCCCCGCTCTATGACAACGCCGATTATGGCAGATCCTGGAACGAACCACTGAGGATTTCTGACCGCTTGCAGGAGAAGGTTGATGAGCAGGTTAATAAAATTATTCAAGAGGGTGAAAAACGGGCTGCTGAGCTCCTTAAAACTCATAAGAAAAAGCTGGATAAAGTTTCCAATCGATTGCTGGAAATAGAAACCCTTGATGGCGATGAGTTTGCCAGACTGATGGGTTTCAAAAAAATCAAAATTGATGACGCTTACGACTTAGCTGAAAACGGTACCAATGAAAGCGAAGACGAAGCTTAAATACAACTAGGTTGAAAATGACTGATCAGACTTTTTTAGATAACTTCCAAGAAGAGGAGCGAAGAGGCAGATTTGTTCTGGTTGATGGTCACGCTTTAATTTACCGGGCTTATCACGCTTTTCCTGCTCTCACCAACTCCGCCGGGCAACTGGTGAACGCAGTTTATGGCTTCAGCCGAATTTTGCTCAACGCTATTAATGATTTTGGTCCTGAGTACATCGCGGTGGCTTTTGATCATAAAGCTCCCACCAAACGCTCAGAAACTTTTGTGGCCTACAAAGCCCATCGTCCCAAGATGCCTGACGACTTAGTGCCGCAAATCGATATTATTAAAGACGTGATTGATGTTCTTAATATTCCCAGATTTGAGCAAGCTGGTTATGAAGCTGATGATTTGATCGGCACGGTGGCTGCCAGGCTCACTTTAGAGAAAAATCCCACTCAGTCGGGCGAGTTGCTTACCACCATTGTGACGGGTGACAAAGACATGTTGCAGCTGGTTGATGATGACACTCATGTTTTCATTCCTGGGCGCGGCAAGTTCAGCCGGGACATCGAGTATAACGAAGACACAGTGATGGAAAAACTCGGTATTCACCCCAACCAAGTGGTGGATTTCAAAGCCTTGATGGGTGATCCGTCGGACAATATTCCCGGGGTAAAAGGAGTGGGCAAAAAAACCGCCCAAAAACTGATCCAAACTTTTGGCACGCTCGATCAACTCTACACGGCGGTGGAAACAGGCTCACAGCCGGAGCTTCTTAAAGGGGCGCTGCTTGATAAACTCAAGGCAGAAAAGACTACCGCCTATCTCAGTCAAGAACTAGCCACTATTCTCAGAGATATTCCGATTGATTTTTCTCTGGAAAGCTGCCGGGTTTCAGAATATGATAAAACTAAAGTGGTGGAACTTTTCAAAACCCACGACTTTAATTCATTAATCAGACTGCTGCCTAATGACAAATTCGAACAAGGTGTCCAAGATGCCCTTTTTTAGGAATACCAGATGAAAGTAGCGCTGGTTCACGACTATCTCCGGGACTATGGCGGCGCTGAGCGCGTGCTTGAAGCGTTGCACCGAATGTTTCCGGATGCGCCGGTGTATGTGGCTTTTGTGGATCGGCAAAAGCTGGGGATTCATTGGGAAAAGTTTGCTGATTGGGATTTACGCCAAAGTTGGCTGACTAGAATTCCTTTCTATAAAAAGCTCTTTTCACCTTTGCGAGTCTGGGCGCCCAATTATTTCCAAGCCTTTGATCTCAGCGATTTTGATTTAGTTATTTCCTCGAGTAACGCCTATTTTTCCAAAGCGGTAAGAGTGCCCAACGGCACTCATGTTTGTTATTGCCACACACCCGCCCGCTCTTTGTATGGTTACACCACCATGACGGATTGGCAGAAAAACTGGCTGGTGAAGCTGGGTGGCAACCTAATCAATCATTACTTGCGGGTGGTGGATTTTCAGATAGCGCGGAAAGTGGCTTATTTTATTGCTAATTCCCAGGAAACTCAGCGGCGGATTACCAAATTTTACCGCCGCGATTCAACCGTGATTTATCCGCCGATTGCAATGCCGGAAAAATTGCCGGCCCAGAAAAAGCTAGGCGATTACTACCTTCATGTTGGCCGGATTGCCAGAAGCAAGCACGTGGATCTAGCCATTGAAGCCTGTACCAAATTGGGTTTACCGCTGAAAGTTGGCGGGGCTCAGGGTATTAGCCACCTGGAAAAATTAGCCGGGCCGACGGTGGAGTTGCTGGGCGAAGTGACTGATGAACAGTTGCAAGAACTGTACTCGGGCGCCAAAGCGCTCTTGTTTCCGGCAGAAGATGAAGATTTCGGCATGATTCCGGTGGAAGCCATGGGCTATGGGGTGCCAGTGATTGCTCACCGCTCCGGCGGACCCTTGGAAAGCATTGCTGAGGGTAAAACCGGCGTCTTTTTCGATGAGTTTACCCCCGAAAGTTTAGCCGCCGCCATCAAGAAAGCAGACAAAATCAGTTGGGACCGCCGAAAAATTCACGCTCACGCCAAGCAGTTCAGCACCGCTGCTTTCGAAAAAAATCTCCGTCAATTCTTGAAGACTTTGTTGACAACTTAGCAAACACGTTCTATTATTGCTAATAGGATGATAGATCTAACCGCGCGCCAAGTGCAAATTTTAAGGGCCATTATTGAGGAGTTCATTGATACGGCCGAACCGGTCGGCTCCGACACCATCGACAAAAAGTTTTCCATCGGTGTTTCTCCGGCCACTATTCGCAACGAAATGGTTTACCTGTCCAAGCAGGGTTATTTAAACAAAACCCACAGCAGCGCCGGTCGAGTGCCAACCCCCCTGGCTTTCAAACTCTACGTCAATGAGCTGATGAAAGAGCAGGAACTAACGGTGGCCGACGAGGTTTCAGCCAAAGAAAAAATTTGGAACAGCCGCCAGGAAATTGACCGCCTGCTTTCTCAAATCACCAAAGTCCTGGCCGACCGCTCCAACGCCCTGGCGGTAGCGATGATTGATGAAGATCATCTCTATCACTCAGGCTATGCCAATTTGCTGCAGATGCCGGAATTTTATGATATTAAAGTGATGCGCAACGTACTGCAACTGATTGAAGAAACTAATTTACTTGAGGAAATTTTTGAATTTGGCGCCAGCGAAAATCTGGTTCAAGTAGTTTATGGCGCCGAACTGGGCAACAAAAACCTCGAGCCGGTGGGGGTCATTCACATGGCGCTTAATATTGGCGGCCAAGAGTGCCACATGGGAGTTTTCGGCTCCAGCCGCTTTGACTACTCGTACGTAATCCCGATGATGAAATACGTCCGGGGTCTGATTTTAGAAATAGTTGAGTAATTTTCTAGTATGAATATGACAAAAAATAGCGAGAGCGATCATCCTGTGAGCAATGACAGTGTAGGCCGCTTCATGGTAGCCGTAGGAGCGATTGTCGAGCACGAAGAGACAGAAACGATCTTGCTGATCAAAAGAGCGGGCGCTGATTATGCCAGTGGAGCTTGGGAAGTGGGGTATGGCAGGCTTGATCAAGGCGAAAATCCGGAAGCTGGCTTGAAGCGAGAGTTCAAAGAAGAAACCGGCCTAGATATTAAGCCAAAAAAACTTCTCAACACCTGGTTTTTTAATCGTGGTGACAAGGAAGCTGCAGAAAACGAAGTTATTGGCCTGACTTATTGGGCCACAGCCAGCAGTCAAAAAGTGAAACTTTCTTCTGAACATTCCGAGTATCAGTGGCTAAGTCCGGAAGCAGCGCTAGAGTTGGCAGAGCCAAAATTAATTGCTAACGAAATTAGAGCTTTTATTGAGGCTAAAGCAGCGGCAAAAGAAGCTCAAGCAGCGGATCAGGCCAGGCAAAGGGCTCTGGCTGATTATCACAACTTGGTTCGCCGCACTCAGGCGGAGCGCGGTGAGTACACCAAGTTGGCAGCCAGTCAACTGATTGAAGACCTGATCGAACCGCTGGAACACCTAAGTATGGCTGCTGAACAACTCGATGATGAGGGCCTGACTATGGTGGTATCGCGGTTGTGGACAGTGTTGCACAGTCACGGTTTGGAAGAAGTCGAGGCTTTGGGCCGGGAATTTGCTGTCGAAACCATGGAAGCGGTGGATAAAGAAAACGGTGGCGACGTGGTGATTAAGGTCTTGCGGCGCGGCTATATTTTGAACGGCAAAGTTATTCAGCACGCCAAGGTTGTTTTGGGCGCTGATAACTAATACTAGCAGTCAAACAGTTTGTTTGCTAAAATTAGGGAGTCAGTTTTAACATTGTACAGTTAAAGCAAGAAAAATAAATATACTGGAAAGGATGAATTATGGCAGATAATAAAGCCACCGGCAAAATCATCGGTATTGACTTGGGTACTACCAACTCTGCAATTGCAGTGATGGAAGGCGGTACACCAAAAATTATTCCTACTTCAGAGGGCAGGAATACTTTTCCTTCAATTGTGGCTTTTAAAGGCGACGAAACTCTAGTCGGGGATACTGCTAAACGCCAGATGGTGCTCAATTCTAAAAAAACTGTCAACTCAGTCAAGCGGTTTATGGGCGGCAAGTTCAAAGATAAACGGGTTAAGGAAGCATTCAAACATGTGGCCTATGCAGTTGAGGAGGGCAAAGATGGTATGGCCGTCATCAAAATTGATGGCAAAACTTACACTCCTCAAGAAATTTCTGCCAAAATTTTGGCTAAAGCCAAAGCTGACGCGGAAAATTATCTAGGTGGCAAAGTTACCCGCGCGGTTATTACCGTGCCGGCTTATTTTGACGACTCCCAGCGTCAGGCTACCAAACAAGCCGGAGAAATTGCCGGACTGCAAGTAGAGCGGATTGTCAATGAACCCACCGCGGCCGCTCTGGCCTACGGACTGGATAAGGCCGGTAACAAAACCATTGCCGTTTATGACCTGGGTGGCGGCACTTTCGATATTTCTATTTTGGAAATTGGTGATGGTGTCTTTGAAGTCAAATCCACTAATGGTGACACTTTCCTTGGTGGCGATGATTTTGACTCCCGGATTATTGATTGGATTGTGACTGAGTTCAAAAAAGAGCATGGCAAAGACCTCTCCAAAGATCCTCAGGCGCTGCAGCGGATTAAAGATGCCGCCGAAAAAGCCAAGATTGAGCTTTCCAGCCGTCAAGAAACTGACATCAACCAGCCGTTTATTACCCAAGGCGATGACGGGCAACCCCTCCACCTCACCATGGCTATCGATAGAGCCAAGTACGAAGAGCTGGTCGATGACCTAATTGAAAGTACTTTTGGTCCGGTCAAGCAGGCGCTCAAAGACGCCGGCATGAAAGCTGCCGATGTTGAGGACATTGTTATGGTTGGCGGCATGACCCGGACTCCTAAAATTCAGGAAAAAGTCAAGGAGTTTTTTGGTAAAGACACTCACAAGGGTGTCAACCCGGATGAGGTGGTAGCGATCGGCGCTGCCATCCAAGCCGGAGTGATTGGCGGCGATGTGCAGGATGTGGTCTTGCTGGATGTTACACCGCTTACTCTCGGTCTGGAAACTCTGGGTGGGGTGCGAACACCGCTGATTGAGCGCAACACCACTATTCCCACCAGCAAATCGCAAGTTTTTTCCACTGCGGCTGATAATCAAACCCAGGTAGAGATCAATGTGCTCCAGGGTGAGCGGGAAATGGCAGCGGACAACAAGTCGCTTGGGCGCTTTATTCTTGACGGAATTCCGCCGGCGCGTCGAGGTATGCCGCAGATTGAAGTTATTTTTGATATCGACTCCAACGGTATTCTCAACGTTACGGCTAAGGATAAAACCACTGGCAAGGAGCAGAAGATCACCATCCAGAACTCCACCAACCTTTCGGACGAAGAAGTGGAAAAGATGAAACAAGATGCTGAGGCTCACGCAGAGGAAGATCAGGCCAAACGCGAACTGGTTGAGGCCAGAAATAAGGCCAGGTCGGTGGCTTTCGAACTCGAAAAGCAACTGGATGAGTATGGCGATAAAGTGGCTGAAGATACCAAAAAAACCATCGCTGATAATATTGAAAAACTCAAAGAGTTGGCGGAAAAAGAAGATGCCACCAAAGAAACTTTAGACGCCGCGGTAGATGAAACCTTCGAATCGGCGCAAAAGATGGCTGAAGCGATGCAGCAAGCCCAAGCTGAGGCTGGTGCAGCTGCCGGGGCGGATAGCGAAGCCGACGAAGCTAGCGCTGCCGACACCGATAAGAAAGAAAGTAAAAAACCCAACGGCGAAGTTGAAGAAGGTGACATCGTGAACGAGTAGGCAAATTGCTTTTGTCTTACAAGTTGCTACAATTAAGCGATTATTATGCCTACCAAACGTGATTATTACGATATTTTGGCAATTCAAAAGTCTGCTACCGATAAGGAGATTAAAGCCGCCTACCGGAAGCAGGCTTTGAAGTGGCATCCCGACAAAAATCCTGACAAAAAAAAGGAGGCTGAGGAGAAATTCAAAGAAATTAACGAAGCTTACCAAGTTTTGTCTGATCCTCAGAAACGCCAGCATTATGATCAGTTTGGTCACTCGGCCTTTGATCCGAGGGGCGGCATGGGTGGCAATCCGTTTAGCGGCGCGCAATCAGGCCCTTTTACCTGGACTTATACCACTGGTTCGGGGAGCAATCCCTTTGAAGGCATGGATTTTGGTGATCCATTTGATATTTTCGAGTCTTTTTTTGGAGGTGGTTTTTCTCGGGCGCAACAGCGCAAACGCTACTCGCTGAGCATTGATTTTATGGAGGCAGTGAAAGGCGTGGTTAAAGAGGTAGAAATTGATGGTAAAAAACACAAAATCAAGATTCCGGCCGGTGCCAATGATGGCACCCGTATTCGTTTTGATGATTTTGATGTCACCATCAATGTGCGCTCTCACTCCAAGTACAAGCGCGACGGCTATGATCTGTATGTCGATAAAAAAATCCCTTATTCAATGGCAGTTCTTGGTGGAGTGACAGAAATTGCTACTCTAAATGATAAAAAGTTGAAGTTAAAAGTCCGGGCTGGAACACAATCACACGCGTTGGTGCGGCTTCGGGGTGAAGGTGTGCCTCAGGTGCGGAGCAGCGGCAAGGGTGATTTGTATGTTCGTTTGATTGTGGCAGTGCCGGAGAAACCAACCGAAGAACAAAAGCGAGCTCTAGAGATGCTGAAAAAGACTGAACTATAAATTGCTTAGATGTTAGCTTTGCCATCAACTAAAAAGAGTTTCTTCGTTGAGAATAGAAATTTCCGCTGTTGACTCAGCTGTTTTAATTGATGAAGTGAGCGCAGTCAGGTTTTGGTAATCAGGAATCCAAGCCAGAAAATAATATACTGATTTTTTCCCTGATGTATCAACTCTTTTCAATTCCAGCCCTGAAGTAAAAGGAGTGATCAAGTTGGTAATGGCGGTCAGTTGGTTTTCGGAATTGTTAGTGACGATTTCAAGGTACATTTTTTCGTGGTTGTTGAGGCCGGGCAGCGTCAGTCTGCCCCCCACCAGCTCACGCAAAACCAAAAAAGCCATGGTTACCACATAAAAGCCAATTGTCACGTCCCGCTGCCCGGCCCCCATGCCCAAACCCAAAGCAATAGTCAGGAAAATATAAGCCAGCTCTTCCGGTTCTTTAATAGCGGAGCGGAACCGGACAATAGAAAGCGCACCCACCAACCCCAGTGACAGCGCAATAGAGGAGCGAATAATACTAATAATCATCATGGTAGTGATAGCTAGCAAAGGAAAAAGCGCCGCCAGCCGCCTCCGGTTTGAGAGCGCGTGACCAAACCGCCGGTAAACATAGGCCAAAATTTCTGTCATCAAAATCAACAAAAGAGTGTTGATTAAAAACTCACCCAGATCGGGCATGGAAAAAACCATGTCCACTTGTAGCAGGTCGGCAATTCTTTGCATATTAGGCACTTCTTTCTAAAGCTTTCAAAGTAAGTATACTAAAAAATTCCTAAGTTGAGGTACTCAAACCATTGCTTTTTCCTAAATACAGCTTTGAATTCTTCTTGATTGTCTATTCTCAAGACCACGCGCTTGTCTTTTTTCCTCCGCTCAAGCACTTCTCCTTCCCAGTGATCAAAAACGTAATCCCTGGCAGGGTGAGCTTCGATGGCCATGTATGAATTAGTAAAAAACGTCCCTTGCCAGGGCAGCTCTTCACTCAGTTTATGAATCGCGCCTATACTAACCGCTCCACCCTCAGGCGGCTCACTCTTGAGGGTGATATAACTCAGACCTGGCAGATCATAAAAATCAGCCGTATCTTCAAACACGGCTTGGTGTCGGTGCTGAGCATAAACTTTCAGAAACTCAATTTGCTGCTCCCATTCTTCCTGAGTGGGAAAAACTTGTTCGGCCTGCTCATCTCTCCAACGCGCCACTTGGGCAGGCATTTCCGGTCGAATACTGGCCGCCAGCTGGTCAATAACTGTCATGACATACTCAGGTGAAAACTGATCGTTAAAAAGTTCAGCTGTTCGAGTCAGATATTCTTGCTTAACTTTGCTGTCGAAAAAAAGATTCATAAAGGGGAATTTGTTGTCGGAAAGACGATTATAGAGGTCATTTTGCGAACTCTTAATTACATCCTCAACAGTTTTCTTCTGATGAGCAAGGCCAACATCAAGATCGTAAAAAATCCAACGAAACCGGCCGTCAATGCTGCTTAATTCTTCTGGAGTTGCCCGCGCTGGCCGTTCGTAGCGCCAGAGCTTCACATTGCCAAATGGCCAATCAAAATTGCCTGAATAAAACTCAAAAATCATGTAATCAATGAAATTGGTAATATCAAAATTGACTGAGAATTCACTGTAATGAGCGCAGGAGGAGCAGTGTTGAGCAGCTTCAAAAAGGGTATTGTAATCATCCACTGCCTTGTTGTTGCCATAATCAAGCCGAGTTTTGCCGCGATCAACACCCACATCATGAGGAATTTCAATAATGCTTACCCGATTTTTGGAAATTCCGTACTTGTTAGCCAAATAATGCTGATCAATGCGTTCTCTGAGGAAATAAACACCCCAATATTCGCCGTTAAGATAGACTACCGCCGGTCTGACTGCCTGAGTATCAATGTCTGTCAGGTCAGACGCCAAAGTGTGCAGGAGAGCATCGCGGATGTAGCCGTGTTGCCAGTCGGTCGCTCCGGTCCTCAGCAGAAAGGTATTAAACTTGGTGTAGTCAAGTTCAGGAAAAATGGGGTAATTAATTTGATCGGAATGGTTGAGGTAGCCGGCGTAAATGCGGAAGGATTTTTGGGGTAAACCAGTGCTGCCGCCGCCATGAATTCGCAGACCGATATCTTTTTGGAAACCGAGCCGGCCGTCAGGTTCGTAGAATGACAATTGAGCCGGCCGTTCCCACTCATCACCCTCTTCTTCAAAATTGACATAAATACCTCGCTCTTCATCCCAGAGATTTTCCGGATTGGTAGCGATATTGATCACTGCGATTTCGTGGTTGGTTTGGATAAAAACCGGAAAAGTATTAATTTTACCTACCTGTTGATTATTTCGAAAAGCCGCCGCCCGAATCGTGGTGGTTTTTTCTATCGAGATTGGCTCTTCATAGCGGCTGCTGGCCGTTGTCGGCTCAGAACCGTCAAGGGTGTAGTGGATTGCCACCGGCAGCAAACCGGAAGAATTGAGGGAAATTGCCGCCGGCTCGTTAAAAAAAGCCTCTTTTGGTGTCATGACAATATTAGTTTGCGGGCTGCCCATCAACAATAGTAAGCCTATAAAAAATAGGATGAGAATAGTCAGATAAACTACTTGAGAATGGCGCATGATTGAGAGCGGTTTTGTTGAGGTAGGTTTTTGGATAATCATAGAATAATGAGATGCGGATAACACAAAGACATCCCTTGCACGTATTTTGACGACTTACTTAATCTAAAAGGAAAAAAGTTACTGATTTGTGCCGCCAGTTTTTCCGCTTCAAGGGCATATTTTAACTCGACAATAGTGTGAGGCAAGGTTTGCCGGGGGGTTTGTTGCCGGCTGCTTTTGGGGTGATCAAAGCGCAGGTTGGAGTCGACCGTTAGCCGCACCAGCCCATCGGCGGTAACGTAATACTGCCGCAGGTAGGCGTTTTTTAGCACCGGCCGGTACAGGCCGGCTTGTTCAAAGAAAAATTGGCTGTCTGTTTGAGCGATTTTCACCGGCAGCTTTGGTTGTTTTCTCAAGTCTGGGTCCACAGTCCTAGTACTTTTAGAGACCACTTCACCTTCTTTAGTTTTAATTTCCAGCGCGGTTTGACTCATGGCCTCAAAATCGCCATACCAGCGCAAGCGAACTTTCTTTCTCGGACTGACGCCAGCCACATTTTCCCTCAAGTGAGCAAAATCAGTGGTGTCAAAGTAAGTATTGTTGACTTGCCTGTCGGGATAAGCTTGCCTAAAGTGTCCGGGATGAGTGCGAAGCAAAGACGGCATGGCCAGAGCTTGTTCATAGCTGAGCACAAACTTTTTCTCAAACCTGGCTTCACGCACGGCAGCATCAGTAGGCATATACTTGCTTATTTTAACATTGAACTAACAGTTTTGAGAGCAGCCTTGACCCAGCCTTGACCCAGACGCAGCTTGCATCTCTCCTCCAGATGAAGTACAATAAAGAGCGATGATGATGGAGGGCTCGGTAGTGGAGTCCTTTTTTGATCAACTTGATGAAATCACTTGTATAAATAAAGGAAATTATGCAAAAAACCAGCAATCAAATTATCCGCACTGAGTTTGCCGCTGCCATCTCGCAAATTGCCAATGAGCGCAAGATCAGCGAAGACTCGATCTATGAAGCTATTGAACAGGCTTTGGTTTCTGCTTATCGCAAGCAGATGGGTCAACTTGAAGAAGAAAAATATTATTTTGTCCAACTGGATCGGGCCACTGGCGAGTCGAAAATTTTTGAAGCTCCGGTGACTGAGCGCGATGAAGAAACCGAAGAAATTTTAGCCTGGGATGAAACCAAAGCCATCGATGTGACCCCGGCCGGTTTTGGCCGGATTGCCGCCCAGACTGCCAAGCAGGTGATCCTGCAAAAAATCCGTGAGTCTGAAAAAGACCAAATTATTGCCGATTACCAAGACAAATTGGGTGAGATTGTGACGGCGCAGGTGCTGAGAATGCAAGGCAGAAGCGTTATTCTCGATATTGGCCGCGGCCAGGGCATTATGCCCCCCGAAGAGCAGATGCGCGGCGAGTTTTACCGGGTTAATTCCAGAATTACAGTTTTAATCAAAGAAATCCGCGACACCCACCGCGGCCGGCAGATTTACGTTTCCCGCTCTGAGAAAGCTCTGGTTGAGAAGCTTTTTGAGCGAGAAGTGCCGGAACTGGCGTCCGGCGCGGTGGAAATTGTCGGTATTGCCCGTGAAGCCGGGGTGAGAACCAAAATTGCTGTCCGCTCCACTCAGGAAGGTGTTGATCCGGTCGGCTCCTGTGTTGGTCAGAGAGGCGTGCGGGTCCAGGAAGTGATTCGTGAGCTTAACAATGAAAAACTCGACATTATTCCCTGGTCTGAAGATGACAGCTTGTTGCTTCAAGGCGCTTTGGCTCCGGCTGAGGGTTTGGCAATCAAAATCAACGCCAAAGATCGCACTGCTATAGTTATTTCCCCGGACGATCAGCTGTCTTTGGCTATTGGCCGCGGTGGGCAAAATGTTCGCCTAGCTGCCAAACTCACTGGCTACAAAATTACCATCAAGTCTGCTGCCGGTGAGGTTGAATCAGAAGTCACTGGTGAAGAAGACTACGAAATTGACACTTTTGCAGGTATTGATGCAGCTGCTCGAGAGTTTTTGGTCGAGTACAAGCTCACCACGCTTTCGGATCTTTCCAGGTTCAAAAACAAATGGCAAGAAGCCGAGGAAATCAGCGACAGCCAGAAAGAAATGCTCAACGAAAAAGTGCTCACCTTTGAAAAAGAAATGGAAGAAAGAGCCGCTAAAGGTGAAGAAGTAGACTTATCAGCGAAATAAAAACATTATGGCGCAGCAAAACAGACCACCAGTAATCACTATCATGGGCCATGTCGATCACGGCAAAACTACGCTCTTGGATTACATTAAAAAAACCAAGGTGGCTGCCGGTGAAGCCGGGGGTATTACCCAGCATATTGGCGCTTACAGCATTGAGTTTAACGGCAAGCCGATTACTTTTATCGACACACCCGGCCACGCGGCTTTCAACAAAATGCGTGAGCGCGGCGCTCAAGTGACCGACCTGATTGTGCTAGTGGTAGCTGCCAACGATGGGGTTAAACCGCAAACGGTGGAGTCCATTCGCCACATCAAAACCAGCGGTGTGCCGTTTGTCGTGGCCATCAACAAGATGGATATGCCCGATGTCGACCCCAATCTTGCCAAATCTGAATTGGCCCAGCACGATGTTGTCATCACCGAGTACGGCGGCGATGTCGAAGCTATTGAAATTTCCGCCCTCAAAGGCACCAATGTAGACAAACTTTTGGAAACTCTGCTGGTTTTGGCAGAGCTGCAGGAGCTCAAGGCAGATCCGTCGGCCCCACTGGAAGCGGTGGTAATTGAAGCTTCCAAAACCCAGCACCGCGGTTTTGTGGCCACGGTGATAGTGCAACAAGGCACCCTTAAGACACGCCTGGATGTGATTGCGGGTGAAGTCACTGGCAGGGTCAAACAGTTGGCCGACGAGCTGGGCAACTCAATTGACAACGTTTTGCCTGGTTTTCCGGCGGAAATTATGAGTTTTGACGCCGTGCCATCTGTGGGTTCGAGTGTGCGTGATCTCAACGCTCATTACTCGGAGCCGGAGGAATCGGACGTGGCAGTTGAGAGCGATGAGCCCTGGGCGGATTTTAATTTTGGCGCCCTGGTGGAGTCGGCGGATCAGCCCAAGCTCAACTTAATTGTTAAAGCTGATGTTGACGGCACCCTGGAAGCGATTTTGCAAAATCTGGACGAAGAAAGCACCGAGCTGATTTCCTCTGGTGTAGGTGAAATTACTGAGCGCGACTTGGATTTGGCTGAAACCAGCGGCGCCCTGATTATTTCTTTTCACTCCAAGGTTTCCGGCAAAATTAAACGCTTGGCCAAGGAGCGCGGGATCAAGATCAAGCAATACGACATTATTTATCAACTGATTGAAGATTTGCAGAAGCAAATGCTGAAATTGCTCGAGCCTACCATCGACGAAAAAGTAGTTGGTGAGGCAGAAATTTTGGAAATTTTTGAGATCAATGGCAATACAATTGCCGGTGTGAAGGTTAAAACCGGCGAAATTAAGAAAAATGACCGCCTACACCTGCTGCGCGATGGCGCCATTATCGCCAATCCGGTGATTCGCACCATGCAGCACGGCAAAGACGAAGTGGATCGTGTCACTGCCAAGAGCGAAGCCGGCGTTACTTTCAAGAACAAGAAGCTGGATTTTCAGGCAGGCGATCTTTTGACTGCTTACACCATTGAGGAAGATGAAGATTAATTAGCTCGAAGAGTTTCTATGGCGGCAGTGATTCGTAAGTTCATCAAGACTGGCCTGGAAAAGCAGCAAAAAAATCAAAACCAGAGCTTAAAAGTGATGAAAAATATCGCCAAACTAGAATTAAAAGGCGGCCCGAAAGACTTATCCACCAATCTCGACCACTATTTATACGGAGCTGCCAAACATGAGTAAAATTGCGTCAGATCAAGCAGCAAATGTTTATTTGCCAGCTTATCGTGAAAGTCTTGAGGAGAAATAATCTTCATTAAGATACATTCGGCCAATCTGTTCCTCAATGTCCTGCCGTACCTACTCATAACGCAGAGCATTGAGCGCCGAGATGCGGGTTGCTCTTTTGGCTGGATACCAACCGGTAAAGATCCCCACCATGATCGAGAGGAAAATGACTAACATGACGAAGCCAAGAGGAATGGCGGCTACGTCTAAAAAGCCCAACCCATGACTGACTGAAATGGTTGAGAGCAGCAAGCTCACCAGCTTGCCAGCCAGATAACCTAAGCCAATGCCCAGTACACCGCCATAAAAACCCATGATCATCGACTCAGTCAAGAAAAGCTCTTTGACTTCCCTTTCTTTCATACCCATAGCTTTCATTAGACCAACCTCCCTGGTGCGCTCCAAGAGCGAGACAGTGAGGGTGTTGAACATGCCGAGCGCGGCGACCGTGAGAGCAACCATGCCAATCACTCCCATAATCAGGCGAAAGGTAGAGAAAAGGTTGTCGATTTGTGCCACCGTGTCGACCACCGAAACCGTGCCATAGCCCATAGCCTCGATAGTAGCCCGAACCTGAGGCAGCACCTCTTGGCTTGTAGTGATGATTTTGAGTTGCGAAAACCGGTTGATGCCCAAAGAACGCAACTCTGCAAAAGGCACGTAGATGACCGGCGTGTCCTCCTCTGGCGTGACCCCGACGATCTCGTATTGAGTAGGGACGGACTCGATCCGCTCTAGTTCTCCCTCAATCAACTCACCCACAGCCACAAAGCTCAAGCTGATTTTTTGTCCAACAGCATTAGATTCCTCAAGGCCCAAAACGGATAAGACCGCTCGATTGACTACCGCCTGCCTCAGAGACCCGGGTGGCAACTCTACCAACTTGGGTTGTTCGGTGGGTTCTATGGTGACCGAGTTCATATCGATTAGCTCCAGCGAGCCATCAGAATAATTGGGCGAGGTCTGAATGTTGGTACCAGTAGCGGTTCCGGCAGCAGCGCTGGTACCAGTACCGGACAAGGCGGGAGTGCTGGCCGCCGCCGAGTCAAGCTGTGTTTCCAGGCCGGTCAGAACTTGCAAATTAAGCTGGGCTACAAACCCAACCATCACCAGCGGATTATCAGCCGAGTCTAACATCGGGATGTAGCTGCCGGCCTCACAATTCGGATGATATTCTAGTTGCTCCGCGGCGGACGCCGCGGCATCATTGCTGCAAGGCGACTGCCGCCACAAAGGAAAACTCGCGCGAATCCAGACGGCCAGGGGTTGATCGGCGCTGCCAGCTTGGGGGCCGGTATAGCCTGCAAAATAATCCCCGTACACGGCAGTGCCGGTGAAATCGGCCTCACCTACTCTGGTGTAGCCCAAGACTTGTTCGTTGGTAGAAGGGCCGCCGCGGACTCTGATCCAACTACCTGGATTGATGCTAAAGCTCACTGGCCCAATTTCTTGGCTGAAGCTGGCTTCAAGCACGGCAGGGGCATCATCGGCTTGAGTTTCTACTTCACCTTCACTGGTGACTGTTAATTCTTCTATAGGGCTGACTACTTCGTGACTTTCAAAGATTTTTCCTTGCACTGGTTGAATAGCAGAGTTGGTTAGGTACGCCGTTGTGACGCCGTAAACCGCCAAATCAGTTACGGATTCATGGAGAGAAGCTCTGCCCACCACACTAATGAGCGGCAAAGCCTCTTGCACTGTTGGCAGGTTGGTAAATCTAGCCAAAACCTCATCATTGAGAGCCAGTTCATCACTCAAGCCCGGCACTACCTCGGCTTGGCTCAGTTCTTCCAGTCGCGCTACTCGGCTAGTGACTAAGTGTTGCAAACCGTAGCCCACCGACACCAAGAAAACAATAAAAGCCACGCCAATAGCCATGCCGCCGATAGTAATGGCGGTACGGGTACTTTTGGATCGCATGTTGCGAAACGACAGCTCAATGAGATAGCCGCGACTGAGGGTGCCGTTACTACCATCTAGTTGGTGATTGAGGCGGTCATAGAGCTTGTTGGCGGCGCGCTCGAAAATAGTGAATGGCCTGGTCCACCAGGCTTTAGAGGTGGTGAGCGCGACCGCAAAGACTTTGAGCGAATAAGCAATCACCAGGAGCAAAAAACTGGTACTGCGCCGCAAGACCTTGATTAGACGACTAATTCTGCTGGTAAAGATGTTGATAAACTGCATTTTATAAATCCTCGACGATTTGGTTGGTTAATGGCGGCTTGCCGCCAGCGCGTTTCAAGTCGTTGCTTTTACTTTTCCTCGCAGCGGGATTGGTGAGTTCTTGAATAATTTCTCCATCCAGCATCTCCAAAGCTCTTTTAGCAAAACTTAAATACTCCAGGTCATGGGTGACCATAATGATGGTTTTCCCTTGGCTATTTAGATCTTTAAGCAATTTCATCAGTTGCCGGCCGGACTCATAATCGAGGTTGCCGGTTGGCTCATCAGCGATGAGGATGGTTGGATCAGTGACAATGGCTCTAGCCAAGGCCACCCGCTGTTGTTGGCCGGAAGAAAGCTCGGTGGGGATATAGTCGCTCCAGTCCACCATGCCCACTTGTTCCAGGGCGGTGTGAGCTTTTGCCGCTGCTGCCGGCTCGGTTAGGCCAGTGAGGCGCAGAGCAAACATCACATTTTCTTTGGCAGTGAGTGACTTAATCCAGTTTGGCTGCTGATAAACCATGCCGATTTGGTGTTTGCGCAGTTCAGCTCGATCATCTTCTGTCAAGTTATCGTAAAGCGACTGACCTTGAAAAACCACCTTGCCGCTGGTGGGTTGCTCCAGTCCCAAAATGGTATGGAGCAAGGTGGATTTGCCGCAACCGGACGGGCCAAAAATGACCAAAAATTCACCAGTTCTGACGGCAAAATTGATATTTTTTAGCACCGTCACCGCTTGAGACTTGACGGAAAAGGTTTTGCCCAGGGTTTGTGCTGAAATAATGTCGGTATGATGAGTTGGCATATCAGTTTTCTGGCGCTACTGCCATTTCCGGTGCTACTGTCTTAGGCGCTACTGCCTCAACAGCCCCAAAAAGCTGAAGGCAGAAGCTAGATTTTCAATGACTAAATCGAAGGCTGATCGGGTAGCTTTGGGCGCGATAGTGGTGACGTCAATACTGCGAGCTTCGTTGCCGGCGGCGTCTTTGGTAATGGCCCGCAGATGATAAACTTGGCTGGGTGTGAGCCCAGAGATAATGACGGTGTGGTTGGTGGTGAGGTTGCCGTCTTCTTGAGTTTTTTGGCTGTAGCTGCCGCCGGTACCGGCCCCAAACTCGACTTGCGAAGTGGCTGGTTCGTCAGTATCCCAGGTGACAACCAACTGAGCCTTGATGTCTCCAGCCGCAAAGCCCACTGGTGGGATAGTACCGCCAATTACCTTGAGGTTGATAATCTGCGGCGGCCTGGTATCGGTAGCAGTAGTGAAGTTGAAGGTGTCGGAAACGGCTTCGTTGCCAGCTCGATCTCTACCCTTGACCACCAACTGATATTGCTGTTGGGGCAGCAAACCGGAAACTGTCATTTGGTGCTCGCCGCCTCTGAGTTCAACATTAACTTCATCCCGGGCGGCGCTAGCCTGACCAGTTGGATAGTAACTTACCACTGAGGACATGGGTGTATTGACACTCCAGCTCACCAGCACCGTTGTCTGGGCACTGCCGGCAATTTCCTGCAAGCGGACATTGCTGATGCGCGGACGCGGCATAGTTTCAAAAGTCAAAGCCTGACCTTCATACTCAAAGCCTTCGCTGTCTACAGGATTAACCTTGTAGTAGTAGAGGCTGCCATCCTCAAGTTCTGTGAGTTCAGTAGTGAGGGTGACTTCTTCTCTGGAGGTGGCCACTTCTAACATCCCGCCAAAAGCAGTGCTTCTGCCGTAGTAAATCTTGACGCTGCTGGCTCCCTTAACAGTGTAGCGTAAAATGGCGTTACTCAGGCCAATTTGAGTGGCTTGAGGATCAGTGACAGTTGGTGCGCTTTCGGTTGTAAATCTTTTTTCTTCACTCTTGCCAGTGTTGCCGTCCTCATCTGTCCAGCGCGCTTGGTAATAGTAAGTTGTGCCAGGCAATAAATTAGTTAAGTTAATTTTGTGATCGGTTACTTGAGAGGAGTTGGAAGGCTCTTCATCAAAATAATCGCCCGATTTGGTGCCGTAAGCGATTTTGGAATCACTGTCACGGTTGGTAGTCCAGATAATTTCGGCTTTTCTGGTGGTAATGGTTTTCACCTCTGGGCCGGAAGTAAGTTTGGCCGGATCAGAAAAACTACCTTTGGGTGTGAGGGCCACCGCGTTGGTGTAGGAAGGGTTGGCAATTGAGTCGGCACTGGTGTCACTGGTGCCGATGCGCCAGAAGTATTGACGTGAGTCATCCACGGTATCGACATAGGCGGTGCCTGAAGTAGTAGTGATAGTCGTCCATGATTGGCCATCTGATGAGCGCTGGATGGTGTAGGTTAAGTCTCCGGTACCTCGATAATCAGGATGATCCCAGGCCAGTGAGGCTCGCCAGAGAGAGGCGGCCTTGATTGAGGCGTCGGAAGCGGTAAGATTTTTGGCTGGATCAGGAAGGTCGGAATCTAGAGTGAAATTACCGAAAATAAAGTTACTGGATGAGTAATTGTCTTCATCGTCTACCGCCACAACTCGGACGATGTTGTTGTCTTTTTGAACTCCTGGCAACATACCGGCAGCAACCGAGGTGCTAGTGGTAGGAATGTAGGTACCAGGATTGTTGCGGAGAGTGGCCAGCGTTACCGGCGGGGTGGTGTTGATCATATAAAAGTATTGGGCTACAGTCTGTCCTTCGTCCGGTTGGGCTGCCGGCCAGGAAAGAGCAAACTCGTTGCTGGTGTTGATGTTGGGGGTGACGGTGACGACAGCTCCTCCCTCAAAAATTGGCGCGTCACCGCCATAAGCCAGGCTGCCGGTGCGGTAGGTAGCGGGCGGAGAGGTGTTACCCGCTTCATCAACGGTTCTAAAGTAAATGATATTATCACCAATTTCGATCAAATCTCCATCCCGCTCGTCGGTCAGGTAGTAAGGTTGTTCCAAATTCAAGGCCGGGATAAAGTCGATACCGAGTGTCGGATGAGTTTCACTGCCAAGCCAAGTATCGGTGTCCTTGATAGCATACTGCCACCCGAGCACGCCGGAATGTACATCACTGCTGGCCGCGCTGGCCGCGGGAGGATTAGTCGGCCAGGAAAAGTTCATGTCGGCGACGTTGTTGAAGGTCCCGGAGGCAGGATTAATAAAAGCGACATTATTAGGCGCCACGCTATCAAAAGAGAAGCTCAGGCTGGCAGCAGCAGCACCGCCGCTCTCACCCTGATTGTAGGTATTGCCAGCCTGATCAATAGCTTTAATGCGCAGATGATAGGTTGTCCCGTTTACAAAACTGCTAGCCAGGTAATCTCCGGCTGACAAGTCCAGGCTGGTGCCGGCCACTATAAACTGGCAGGGTGTACCAACAGTGTCTAGGGGTGAGTTGATTAGCAGGCCAGAGGTGCCCGCTTCACTCACATGGTTTCCCGGATCGGCGTCTGCTTCAGTACCAAGGTACAGACAGTAGCCTTTCAAACCTGTGCCAGCCTCATCGTCAGCGCCAGAGTCCCAGCTAAAGTACGGCGCAAAGCTGTTCGACCAGCCCCCATTGAGAATGATGTGGCCGCTGTCTGCTGATTGCATACTAATGTTGCTGGCATTTACCTCTGGTTCAACTGTGTCTATAGGCAGATCAGCGTCGATACTCACCCCCGGACTAGTAAAGTTGATCCAGCCTATGTCCTCGGAAAAGCCGTAGCCACTGAAAGTGCCGGTGTCCAGATCTATAGTTACATTGCTGTTGTAATCGCTAAAATCCAGATAGGCGGCGGTATTCAACACGTAAGCTTTGCCCGCCAACAAACCAGTGTCTGGATCGTAAGTAACTGGGCCACTCGGGTTGTTGTCCGCTCCAAAAGCCACCCAGCCTAAGTCTTCCGAAAAGACATAGCCGGAAAACTTATGATGGGTCATGTTGATGTAAACTTGAGAGTTGTATTCGTCAAAATCCAGGAAGGCGCCAGTGTTTTCGACTAAAGCTCGGCCAGTGACAGGAAAACTGGCCGCATGGACCAAAGGGCGAACCAAAAAGACCAACGCCAAAGCAGCCAACAAAAAAGCAGCGCTGGCCACATAGCGAACCCTGGTGTTTAGTAACACAAATAACACAACTCCAGCTTAACATAGAATAAAAAGGGAATTCAAGGCGAAATTGCACTATATTTTTGCTGATCCCGCCCAGGATTATTTTTACAAAGGCGATCCTCGGCTCAAGCAATTAGTCCCCAAACAAAAATCGCTCTTTGGCAATCTCAGTAGCCAATTGGAAGCACTTTCGTCTGGCTAATAAACGAAACTGGACAAAGAAACAGAAAAAATGATATGTTATCTTTATGAGAGAGAGAAAGCCTCATTACTTGCGTTGGTTGGTGTTGGGTGTGGTCTTTGTGGGCCTAGCTTTGCTTGGGTATCGGAGTATTGGTGTCTGGGCAGAGCAACTTGGTGATCCGGCCTACACTCCGGAGTCTGGTCAAGATAGCCGCCTCAAGCAACTGAGCGACGAGTTAGCGGGTCTCAATTATGGTTCAGAAACAGTTGGCTCCGAGGATGACTGGGGCGCGTACTGGAACCGCATCCGCTCAGCAGCACAGACGCCTTTTAATGGCGCTCTAGCGCTAGGAGTCACTAATGGTGGCAATTCCGATTATCCTGCAACAACGGGTGGTATTAGTGATACCAGCCCCTTGCCAGATGGCAGTTACCGCAGTGATTGGCTGGAGTGTAATAGCGGCAATGATTACTGCGGGCTTGACGATGAGGGCGGTAACATTGCCGATATGCTGGATCAGCATACTGGCCTAATTTGGTCTGAACGCATTGCTACAGCAGACAACTGGTTTACTGCCAATAACTGCCACCAGCCGGAAACAGAGGAGAACCCCGGTACTTGTGTTGGTAATACTGATTCAGCCTGCAAGTGTGTCAAAAAAGAAACAGCTAAAACGGGCTGTGAATCTCGGGTTGAAAATGGTGGCGGCTGGCGCTTGCCCCACCAAAAAGAGCTGATGTTGGCTTATATTCATGGGTCAGCTGCAGTCTTGAGTGATCCAGCCAACCAGTACTGGTCTAGTACTACGGTCTTTGGTAGCGCCCAACATGCTTCGATCACTTCCCTCAGCAATGGCAACACCTTCAACGCCGTTAAGGCAACTGCTCCTCGGGCGGTTAGGTGCGTTCGCTAGCTCAGGCCTTTATAATTTGTGGCCTGACTGAGTGGTAGCGAAGGAAGGCTTTTGACCAGCCTGGGCGGCAGCGTTAGCTGCAGCGAGGCGGGTTTTTTTATTTTTTTAATGGCAGTGTGGCACTTTTAAGTGCCACAGCTGCCCAAATTCCCCCAAATAGCGCCACTCAACTAGCGGTATTTGGGGAAATTCGGCTGTTTGTGTGGTATAATGGTCGGTATATGCTTAACAGAATGCTTTATCCGCAGTTATTAAATGTTTTGCAACCTGGCAAAGTGGTGGTTGTTTATGGACCCAGGAGAGTCGGAAAAACGTACCTACTCAACCAACTCATAGATGAGCTGAGCCAATCAGGCCAGACTTGCAAGTATGCCAACGGTGAAAGTTTGGTGGTGCAACAACAATTGTCTGCCCAAATTCCCGAAAAGCTCTATCAGTTTTTGGATGGAGCAGAGGTTTTGGTGGTAGATGAGGCTCAGCAAATTCCTCAAATTGGGCTAAATCTTAAATTACTGATTGATACTTATCCGCATCTAAAGATTGTAGCTAGTGGTTCGGCTTCCTTTAGCCTGTCTCAGGAGGTAGGAGAACCACTGACGGGGCGAAAAAAAACCTTAACGCTTTATCCAGTATCTATTCAAGAGCTGGTTCAGAATTACTCTACTGAAATGGTCCAAGCTACAGTAGTTGATAGGTGTATTTATGGCGGGTATCCGGAGTTATTTAACTTGGATTCTGTTTCTGAGCAACAAGATTACTTGGAGGATTTAGTTGATTCGTATTTGTTCAAGGATATTCTAGAATTAGAACAAATCAAGGGAGCAAAAAAACTCTATGACTTGTTGACTTTGCTGGCTTTCCAGATAGGCAAAGAGGTATCTTTGTCAGAATTGGGGAACAGGCTGGATTTGCACAAGGATACGGTTGCCAGATATTTAGATTTGTTGGAAAAATCATTTGTAGTGTTTAACTTGCGTGGGTATTCTCGAAATTTACGCAAAGAGATCAGTAAGACTTCTCGGTATTATTTTTGGGATATGGGCATTCGCAATGCTTTAATCAGAAATTACAATCCGCCAAACATGAGAAATGACATAGGCGCTATTTGGGAAAACTTTTTGGTGATGGAGCGGATTAAGAAGTTGGCTTATCAGAACAAAACAGCTAACTATTATTTCTGGCGAACGTATGATCAAAAAGAGATTGATTGGATAGAAGAAAGGGATGGTTTATTGCGCGGCTTTGAGATGAAGTGGGGATCCCGATTGCCTAAAGCTCCGGAAGACTGGCTGGCAACCTACGCCAATGCTAGCTATGAGGTAGTGAATAGGGAGAATTATTTGGAGTTTGTGTCTTAGGGACTGCCCAGGCAAAATTCCAAAATTCGTGGTATAATCCAACTCCTAATACAACAAATGGTTACTTTATCCGCCGGTTATGCTTGCTGGGCAAACATTTACTGACGGCATAAGGGCATGAAAGGAATACCATGGCATTGGTGAAAAACCAGAAGTCCCAGATTATCAAAGACTTCCAACTTTACGAAGGCGACACCGGTTCGCCCGAGGTGCAAATTGCTTTGTTGACCGCTTCGATTCAGGAGCTGACTAAGCATTTGGGTGCTCACAAAAAAGACGACCACTCCCGCCGGGGCTTGCTCAAGCAGGTGGCTAAACGCCGCCGGTTGCTTAATTTTCTTCGCGATCGCAGTGAGGAGCGCTACCGCAAGCTGCTTGATCGGTTGGGTTTGAGTAAGTAATTTTTATTGCTGAAAAATACCAAAAATCGTGGTATAATCCACCTATTAACAACACCGTGGGTGAGACCATAAGAGGATTCAAGAGAAGAAATACCCAGGTGGTTCTCGGTTGCAAGCTGTGCGCCCCAGGCAGAATAGCCCTGGAAGGTGGATAACTTAGAGCTGAGAATCCTTGTTTCTTCTCCAGAATACTCTTTTCCCTCGCCCGCCGAACCGTACTTTTGGTACGAAAGAAAGGATTAGGATGTCATATCCGACATACCCCAATACTTATAAAAAGGAAATTGCCGTTGGTGATAAGAAAATCACCATTGAAGTGGGCAAATTTTCCGAACAAGTCAGCGCTGCTGTGCTGGCTACCTGTGGCGAAACCGTGGTGCACACGACGGTGGCTCTGGGCGGCAAGGCCAATCTTGGCTACTTCCCGCTAGGAGTGGAGTTCGCTGAAAAATTGTACTCCGGCGGTATTATCAAAGGCTCCCGCTGGGTCAAGCGCGACGGCCGCCCTTCTGATGACACTATCTTGAAGGCGCGGGTGATTGATCGCTCGCTCAGGCCGCTTTTTCCCGAGGGCGTGACTCACGAAGTGCAGATTGTCAACACGGTTTTTTCCTATGATGGCGAAAACGATCCGGACATGCTGGGCATGATGGCCAGCGCGGTTGGTTTGGCTATTTCTGAAATTCCCTTTGCCGGTCCGATTGCCGGTTTGCGCATGGGCTATAGCAAGGAAACTGGTGAGTTCATGATGAATCCCACCAATACTGAGCGCGAAGCCAGCGATCTGGATTTGATTGTGGCTGGTTCCGGCCAGAGCATCGTTATGGTCGAGGCTGGCGCCAATGAAGTTTCAGAAGAAGTTGTGGTTGAGTCTTTGGTGAAAGCTCAAGCTGAGCTAGGCAAAATTTGCCAAACTATTGACAAAATTGTGGCTGAAATTGGCAAAGAAAAAGTGGCGCTTATTTCTGAGGAAGATCACGAAAAAGAAGCGGTCATTGAGGCTTTGGCTGAAGAAATTCATGCCGGTTTTGCCAGCGAACTGCAAGAGGTAGTTCGCCAAAAAGGCAGGCTGCAGCCGTCAAATATTGATGAGTTAACTCTGAAAATTATTGAAAAACTCAACACCAAGCGTGGCGCTGACGAGCCAGTAGATGGAGGCCAAGTCAATGCCGCCCTTTACCGGTTGCAAAAACGTTACGCCAGGGAAATGATCCTGGAAAAAGGCGAGAGACCTGATGGCCGCAAAGCTGAAGAAATCCGCGAAATCTGGACCGAAATTGATGTTTTTCCTCGTACTCATGGTTCGGCTTTGTTCAAGCGCGGCGCCACTCAGGCTGTGACCGTTGCTACTTTGGGCAATCCTTCCCTTGGGCAGTACGTGGAGGGTATTGGCGGTGAGGAAGTGCGTCATTACATCCATCACTACAACATGCCTCCGTATGCTTCTGGCGAAGCTGGCAGGTTTGGTTATCCCAAGCGCCGGGAAATCGGCCATGGCGCCTTGGCTGAGCGCGCGCTCTTACCAATGATTCCGTCACAAGCAGAATTCCCCTACACTATTCATTTGGTCTCGGAAATTATGAGCTCGAACGGCTCAACTTCCCAGGCTGCTGTTTGTGGTTCTACTTTGTCACTGATGGCGGCCGGTGTGCCGATTAAAAGGCCAGTTTCCGGGATTGCTATGGGCTTGATGAGTGACGGCAAAAAACAGGTGATTCTTTCCGATATTCAGGGCTTGGAAGACCATGTTGGTGATATGGACTTCAAAGTGGCTGGATCTGAGGAAGGTATTACCGCCATCCAGATGGATATTAAATTGACCGGTATTTCCAGAGAAATTTTGGAAAAAGCCCTGGCTCAAGCCAAAGCCGGGCGCTTGCATATTCTCAAGGAAATGCTCAAAACTATCAGTGATCCGCGGCCGAATATTTCTGAGTATGCTCCTAAGATTGAGCAACTGGAAATTCCTGGTGATAGGATCGGTGAATTGATTGGGCCAGGGGGTAAGGTGATCAAAGACATTATTGAGCGCACTGGTGCTGAAATTAATGTTGAGGAAGATACCGAAAGGCAAATTGGCCTGGTCAATATTTCTTCTACTGATCAAGACGCCATTGGCAACGCTGTCAGAATTATCAGCAACATGATGAGAGTGGTGGAAGTTGGCGAAGAGTTTGCAGGCGATGTGACCAGGGTGGAAAGCTACGGCGCTTTTGTTGAGTACCTGCCTGGCAGAGAAGGCCTGGTTCATGTTTCCAGAATGTCTACCGAGTATGTCGCTGATGCCAACGATATTGTGTCGGTGGGTGACACCGTCACGGTTAGAATTGCTGAAATTAAAGAAGACGGCAAAATTGGGCTGTCCATGCTCACTGCCGAGCAAGAAGCAGCCAGCAAAAACAACACCCGAGAGAGCCGTGGCCAGCGGCCGTTTAGAGGCGGCGACCGTGGCCGGGGTGGTGATCGCGGCCGAGGAGGCGACCGAAATCGTGGCTACAACCGGGGTGGTGACCGCGGCGGCAGAAGGTAAATCTTTGCTTTAGAAACCCAACAACCCCTCGTATTGAGGGGTTGTTTGTTTTTCAGGTATACTGATCATATGCACATTCAGGCAATTTCCTCAGCCGACGGAATTATAGGCATTATGGCCTTGGATCAGTTGCCTTTATTGGCCGAGCAACTAGAGCTGGATCTCAACAATCAAGAACACCAACAGCTAGCCAGTCAGTTGGCTGTACAACTGATGAAAAGCCTTTCCGCGGAAAGCACCGGCGTTATTGTCAGTCCGGAGTTCAACTTTCCTGCCATTATTCACAAAGCTAATAACGCCGGTTTGCTCTTAAGTTTAGAAGAAAGAAAAACCAGCCTTGATCCGCTGCAAATACCGCAGTTGGCGGAAAACTGGGGGCCGGAGCACATCAAGAACAATTACGGGGTTTGCAAGCTGGAGCTTTATTATCATCCTCAGGAGCCAAACGCGCTCAAGAAAAGGCAGTTGGCGGCAGAAATTTATGACTATTGCCAATATTTGGGGATAGATTTTCTCTTGGAGCTGAAAATTTTTGCTATTAGTAATGAAGAAACGGAAGAGCAGCAGCAGGAAGCAAAATTAAGGGCGGTGACGGAGTTCAGGACTCTTTGTGACGCCATGGCGGTTAGTCCACCTCAAGATCCTTTGGCAATGGTGACAGTGACAGCCGAACTGGATATTCCCTGGCTTTACGCCAATGACAGCTTAAATTATGAAGCCTACAAGGAAGGTATGAGGGCAGCGCTTGATAGCGGCGCTGTTGGTTTTGTGGTTGGTCACTCGCTTTGGGCGGAAATGCCGGATGTGAAGCAGGGCAGCTTGGAAGATGCTTTTAATTTTATCCAAACTACTGTTCGCGACCGGCTGATTGAGCTAAGGCGAATTGCCGCCGAGAAAAAAGCCAGTAATTCGGTATAATATCGGCACAAGAGGTGTAATAGGGACAAGAAATTTATGGTCAGAATTTTGCGCGATTTAGCCACTTTTATCTTTGGTTTGGTCGAGTTACTGCTGCTTTTTAGGTTTGTACTTAAATTATTGGCAGCCAATCCGACAGCATCGTTTGTGGCCTGGATTTATGAAAACAGCCTCCCGCTGTTGCAGCCGTTTTTGTTTGCCTTTCCCGCTTCGTCTATTCAAGGCGGCCACGTGATCGAGTTCACCACGCTTTTTGCCATTTTTGTTTATGCTTTTGCCAGCTACTTGATTCAAGAACTGCTTTTTGTATTAGCTAAACAAGCCAGAGGCCGGAGGCGCAAATGAAAATTCAGGTTAAAAACAAGTTGGCGGTGGTTTTTACTAATTTGCTGTATGCCGCTCCCCGCAGCGCCATGTACTTTGCCGGCGGCTACTTGGGCGCGGCTTTACTGCTGCCAATTATTGCCCAGCGGCCGTTTGAGGAGCTGATTTTTTGGGTGGGGCTGATTAGTTTTGGAGTTTTGCTGGTAGTTGTAGCCAAACAGGTGATCAACTCGCTGCTGCACGCCAAGCATACTACGGTGGAGCTTACTGCCAGCAGCATTGATTGTGAAATTTCCGGCTTCACTACCGAGAGCTTTTCCATTCCGCTGGATCAAATTAGTAGCGTCAGGGTTTCTCAGGCTTTTATGGATAAGTTTTTTGGGGTTTCCAGTGTGGTGGTGAGTCAGATTGCCGGTACTTTTGCTGTTTATGGTTTTGATTACGAGGACGCGAAAAAATTTGCTAAGCAGTATTCTGCTAAGCAGCAGGCTCGGGTGAGCAGGAAAAATTAGCCAAAGCTTCACAGAGCTCTTACAATTTTATCATTAAAATATTGGCACCAATCCGTACCATGCAACCGTTACAAGCTATTTACCAAATTTGCCAAACGAAAGGCTAAAATGTTTCAACTTCCCGATCTCCCTTATGATTATGCCGCCTTGGAGCCGACTATTGATGAGGCCACGATGAAGCTGCACCATGACAAACACCACGCTGCTTATACCAACAAACTCAACGATGCCATTGCCGGCACCGAACTCGAGAATTTGACGATTGAGGAAATTCTGGCTCACGCTGCAGATCATTCGCCGGCGGTCAGGAATAACGGCGGCGGGTTTTATAATCACAATCTTTTCTGGGAAATTATGTCAGCTGATGGCGGCGGCGAGCCGGAGGGAGATTTGGCCGAGCAGTTGGGGGTGGAATTTGGTTCTTTCGCGGAGTTTCAGCAGCAGTTTGCCGCCGCCGCCGCCAACCAATTTGGCTCCGGTTGGGCTTGGCTGCTGGTAACTAGCGACGGCGAGTTAAAGATCACCGCCGCCCCCAACCAAGACAACCCGCTCATGGATGTGGCCGACGTTCAAGGTACGCCAATTTTGGGCCTGGATGTCTGGGAGCACGCTTATTACCTCAAGTACAAAAATGCCCGCCCGGACTATATCGAAGCCTGGTGGCAAGTGGTGAATTGGCCCAAAGTTCAAGAAAAGTACGAAAATTTGACTCAATAATAGCCACCTACCTAAATAAAAAATGAGCCTCACGGCAGCGCCAGGGCGGTATTGCAATACCGCCCTGCACTGTTTTATCATGTACACCTATGTTGCAAGTGATTCTGGATGTCGAAACCAAAAAAACTTTTGATGAAGTCGGCGGCTACTTTCCCGAGCGGCTCGGTATTTCTTTTGTGGGCGTGTGCGTGCGGGAAGGTTTCAATGGCAAAGGCGAGATGCAGAGTTACTATGAGGCGGACCTCCCCAAGCTTTTTCCCATTCTTGAACAAGCAGATGTAGTGATTGGTTTCAATATTGACGGTTTTGACATGCCCACCTTCACCGATTACTACCAAGGCGACATCAACCGGATTCCCACCCTCGATCTGATGGGCCGGATCAAAACCAGCGCCGGTCACAGAATTGGCCTTGACGCGGTGGCGCAGGAAACGCTTGGGATTGGCAAGACTGGCGACGGGCTTGATGCCATCAAGTACTACCAAACCGGCCAGCTTGACAAGCTCCGTGATTACTGCCTTCAAGATGTGGCCGTGACTCGGGATGTTTACGATTTTGGCCTGCAGAAAGGCTTCGTCAAGTTCAAAAATAAATGGAACCGGCTAATTGAGTGCCCGGTAGATTTTAGTTTTACCGAAAATAAAGACACCGGGGTGCAAATGAGTTTGTTGTAGAATAAGCACAAGTATTTTGTGAGGAGAAATTATGACAGAAGAACAAAACCAATCTCAAGAATCGACAGGATATAGTCAAGAACTAGAGGATACGATGCAAGTGTTGATGGCAGAGTTAATGGCGGCAAGATTCAACAAGGATGAAGACGCTGAAGCAGCCACTCAGCAAAAAATTTCCGAGCTTAGAGAGACAACCGAGTGGAAAGAACATGGGAAAGGCACTCGAAAAAAACTTGGTTTCGATAAATAGAACGATGGTTTTTTAAAGCAATGATTTCCTCCTCTCGCCCCAAAGTTTGTTACACCGTTGGTGGTTTTTTGGTTCACAACCACAAAACTCTCCTCATTAAACACAAAAAGCTTGGCTTTTGGCTTGCCCCTGGCGGCCATATCGACACCAACGAACTGCCGCACCAAACGGCGGAGCGGGAGTTTTGGGAAGAAACCGGCATCAAAGTTAAGGTAATTGACCCTTACATCAAGCCTTTTTCCTCAAGTTCGTCGGAATATTTTCCTTCTCCTTTTGCCACCAACCTTCACTGGGTTTGTCGGGAAAATTATCAGCAGCGGCTGAAAAGTAGCCAGCCCAACAAAAGGTTTGCTGGCAAGGTTTGGAAAAAAGGCTGCGAGCAGCATTTGGGATTTGTGTACCTGGTAGAGCCGGTTGCCGGAGTTGAGTTTAAGCAGAATGTTGAGGAAACAGACGGCATCGGCTGGTTTAGTCTTGAGGAAATTGAGAGCTTGAAAACGATTGAGGACATCCGGCTAGAAGCCAACTTGGCTTTTGAGCTAACGGCTCGCTCCAAGTAGCGCCAAATTTGTTTTTTTCACCAAAAACGGGTTTACTAATCGAGAAAACACGCTATTATTGGAAAGCTATGAAAAATGTTTTAGCTATCAAGAATTTGCGGGTTGCTGTGGATGGCAAAGAAATTTTGCATGGGCTGGCTTTGAAAGTCAGGCGTGGCGAAATTCACGCCATCATGGGACCTAATGGCTCGGGCAAATCTACCATGGCAGCAGCTTTGGCTGGTCATCCGGATTATGAGGTTTTATCTGGTTCGGTGGTGAAGCTGGGCGGTGTTGATTTGTTGGAATTGTCCCCTGATGAGCGTTTGAAAGCCGGTCTTTTTTTGGCTTTTCAATATCCAGTGGAAATCCCGGGTGTGAGGGTGCAGAATTTTCTCAAGCGTGCTTATGATGCCAAGTTTGCGGATCGAGAAGACAAAAAATTTGCCAGTGTTTTGGCTTTTAGAAAGCATTTGCAGAGCCTGGCGGCTAAACTTAAGATTGATCCGGGTTTGTTGGAGCGGGGTCTGAATGAAGGCTTCAGTGGTGGCGAGAAAAAGCGGCTGGAAATCTTGCAATTGGCGGTTTTGGAGCCGGAGTTTGCGATTTTAGATGAGACCGATTCTGGGCTGGATGTCGATGCCATCAAGCAGGTGGCAGCTGGCGTTAAGAAAATCGTGGCTGAGCAAAATATCGGTATTTTGGTGATTACTCATTACCAGCGGATTTTGGATTACTTAAAACCTGATTTTGTCCATGTGCTGAAAGCTGGCAAAATTACTCAAAGTGGTGGACCGGAGCTGGCAGAACTAGTAGAAGTTGAAGGTTACACGACGGCTCAGGTCGAGATTCAAGCCGAAAGGAGTTAAAAAAATGAAAAGACCCAAAAAAGTGGCCCATCGGTTGACGGAACACACCAAGTTGATCCAAAAAGCAGTGCTGGTATCAGGTGAAAAGGCCCTGCTTTTGAAAAGATCGGCAGATTCGAAAACCAGGCCGGAGTGTTGGGACTTGCCGGGCGGCAATGCCGAGTGGCCGGAAATTACTGATAACCAGGCTGGTCTTCACGCGCAGGAGTTGGTGAGGGAGATTGAAGAAGAAACCGGCATTGCGGTTGACGCTCAGGTTTTTGCGCGCAGCACCCCAATACTTTTTGACACCTATTTTGAGGCAGACAAGCAAGTTTATGCCGTCATCACTAATTGGTTGGTAGAGTTGCCTGATAGTTTTCCGGAAGATCAACTGGTCTTGAGCGATGAACACACTGAGTATGCCTGGACGAGCCTGGAGGAACTGAAAAACTTTGATTTCGGCGGTGAAAGGGGCAATTTTATTGTTGAAAGCGTGGAAACGGCGCTGGCCTTTGCTCAAGCAGCCGCCGGAAAAGCTGGCGGTTGTTGCGGTGGCGCTTGTGGCGGCGTGGGTGGCGGCTGCCATCATTAATCCCTTTAATCCATATGGCTAGATTTGCAAGTAAAAAAACCAGCAAATTTGAAACGGAAGACGTCTACGAGCACGGCTACTCTTACCCTACTTCTGGCTATGCCCATATCAGCCGTCCAGGCTTGAGTGAGGCCGTGGTCAAGGAAATTTCTCATCTTAAGGGCGAGCCGGAATGGATGCTCAAAAAGCGGCTGGAGGCGTTCAAAATTTTTACAGCCAAAAGCATGCCTACTTGGGGCGCGGACTTGAGCGAGATTAATTTTGACAAAATTCACTATTATCTTCGAGCGACGAACAAGCAGGAAAAAACCTGGGAAGAAGTGCCGGCTGAGGTCAAGGAAACTTTCGAACGCCTGGGTATTCCTGAGGCGGAACGGGAAATGCTGGCTGGCGTCAAGGCACAGTACGATAGTGAAGTGGTATATGGCTCCCTCAAAGAAGTTTTTGCCAAGCAGGGCGTGATTTTTTTGTCGATGGATGATGGTTTGAGAGAGTATCCTGATTTAGTTAAAGAGTATTTCAGCAAGATTATTCCGGCTGGTGATAATAAATTTGCCGCTCTCAATACGGCTACTTGGTCGGGCGGCAGCTTTGTTTATGTGCCCAAAGGGGTGCAAGTCAAGTTGCCGCTCCAGACGTATTTTCGCATTAACGCGGAGAACGCCGGCCAGTTTGAGCGGACGCTGATTATTGTGGATGAGGGGGCGAGTGCGCACTACGTGGAGGCTTGTACAGCCCCCACCTTCTCCACCGGCTCACTTCACTCGGCGGTAGTGGAAATTTACGTCAAAAAAGGCGCCCGCTGCCAGTACACTACGGTCCAGAATTGGTACAAAAATGTTTACAATCTGGTGACCAAAAGAGCGTTGGTCGAGGAAGAGGGCGAGATGATCTGGGTGGATTTCAATATGGGTTCGAAGGTGACGATGAAGTATCCCAGTTTTGTTTTGGCCGGTAGGGGCGCCAGGGGTGAAACCTTGTCGATGGCTTTGGCCGGCGCCGGCCAGCATCAAGACACCGGTTCTAAAGCCATTCACCTGGCGCCCCACACCAGCTCCAGCATTATTTCCAAGTCTATTAGCAAAGGTGGCGGCAGGACTAGCTATCGCGGCCTGATCAACATCGGCCCCAACGCCAAGAACAGCAAAAATACCGTCATTTGCGATGCGCTACTTCTCGACGGCAACTCCCGCTCGGACACTTATCCAGTGGAGCGGATTTACAACTCCGAGGTAGCAGTTCAGCATGAAGCCACGGTTTCCAAAATAGGTGAAGATCAGCTTTTTTACTTGATGAGTCGGGGAATTACTGAGGAAGACGCCAGCAAAATGATTGTCAACGGTTTTATTGATGAGCTGGTGCGCAAGTTGCCACTTGAATATGCGGTAGAAATGAATCGTTTGATAGATCACGAAATGGAAGGTTCGATTGGCTAGAATTGGATAGGATTAATGAAAAGAATTGAAGTATTTCGCGACCAGCTTAAATCAATAGCAATTAAAGAACCAGGAGAGTACCTCGTTATTCTCAAGGAAGCAGGCGCAGAGGTAGATATTCGCGGAGCTTTCAAAATTGACCAAAAAAATAAAATTGAAGTATCAGTGGTAATTCATCATCAGGCGCCAAATACTAGAGCCAATACCACCCTGAGGGGAGTGGCTGGTGACAGTGCTCACATCTCACTTAAGGGCAAAATTATCATTGACCACGCCTGCGGCAACAGCAACTCCTTTTTAACCGAGCGAGTTTTACTACTCTCAAATCAGGCTCATGCCGAGTGCGTTCCCGACCTCGAAATCCACACCGATGACGTCAAGTGTTCCCATGCGGCCAGCATCACCAGAATTCCGGAAGCGCACCTTTTTTACTTAATGAGCCGCGGTTTATCCCGATCCGAGGCCGAAAAGTTGATTGTTGAGGGTTTTCTATCATGACACTAACCTCAATCACATGAACTTCTTTTAATTTTAGGTAATAAGCAACTTTAGTATTTTGACATCCTCATAAATAATGTTAGCTCACGACTTTATAGTATAATTATAGTATAATAAAGTTATGTTACTAAAAATCAAAGAAAATGGATCTACCAGTCCAGTAGAACCAGTAGAAAATGCTCGCGAATCCGACAGCAATAGTCACGAACGTGCAGCTGCTGAGTCCAGAGTCGGTGAACCCGAAGCCAATGGTGCCAATGGTCATCATGAAAACGGCCACCGCCCGGTCGAGCAATTTCCTGACCTGAACAGTCTGGCCGATTTTATTGGCCAAGTAGCTGCTGAAAACAAACTCTTACCCAAGATTATACGGGAAGCTAAAAGAACGATTGAACTCAATGACGATTCCACCATTATCATCGAAACCATTGCTCATTTCTACAGTTTAGCAATAGCCAAGCTGTTGTTGACTCAATCGCAGAGTTTCTTTTGTTTGCGCCAACCTATTTTTAGCAATAGCCCCGATGTTTTAGGTTCAATGTTGCTAGTTTTATCTGGGCGGTTGCGGCCGGAGGACTTTCGCATTAATACCGAGGTAATGATGGGTGCGCAAGCAGCATTACTTTTGAAGAATAATTTTGGCCAGATTTTGACGAGAGCTTACCAGCGCAATTTGGAGGCTTATGATGAACTGCGGATTGAAAGAGCTAAGCCTCTCTCTAGAGCTATCAACCAAATAGCCTTACGCGGCAAACATATCAATGAGATTTTTGCCTCGGTGATTAAAGATCTGGAACCTACTCTAACACCCAAAGCTAAATTCGGAGAGTTGCCGCTGCTGTGGCTTCAGGAGTTGTACACCAAGGCGCCACCGCTGCGTGCGATTGAGTTTACTCCAAGCAAGCTGGAAAAAACTGCCCGTGAGATTGTGGCTGGCATGATTAAACGCCAGGTTTTGGCAGACCATCCTAATCCTAGTGCAGCCGACTTTTATAACGCGGCCACTCAAGCGGTGCTTTTTGCTCCGGAAAGCCTGTTTATTTTAAAAGATATTTTGCGCAATCCCGATCTGCCTGAGGAGGTGCGGCTGAGTCTTCGGGAGTGGGTAGAAGGTCGCAGGTTTTATCCTGCTGCTACACCGCCTGAGGGTCATCTGGCCAGCAAGTTTCTTTATAGCTTGCAGCAATGTATTGATGATGTTGCTAAAATTTTTGTTCTTGAGCGCAATTTTGGAGCGGGTCAAGTCTCGCAGTTGGCGAATACTCCCAAGGGGACCATTGATTATTTTAATGGCCTGAGCGATTACGAATTGCAAAAATTGGTGGGTCGTGTGACGTATCCTGATAAACCACTCGGGTTGAGTTTGGTGAGTAGACTGAGAGATCGCAAGCAACTTAAGCAGATCCCTCGAGCTCAATATTTTTTGGTTGTTGATGAGTTGGCTAGAACTGCTAGAGAACGGCAAGACAAAGCGCTTTTAGATCCGCAGCAACTTGATGATTATCTGCAAATTCATGATATTTTGGACCGATTACCTGGAATCTCGACCCAGTACCATTTGGAGCAGGAAGAAATTGAACAATCGGCCCGTGAGGCTGCTCGGAATTTGCTGGCTGTTGGCGAAATTGCTGAATCGATTGGTGAACCAGGCAAGTTGGGGCAGTTTTTTAACTCAGTATTTAAGCAAGTGTTTAATAATGCTGAAAGCCCCTTTTCCTTGAAGTGTATGTCTGAAGATTACGACCACACCAAAAGCTGCCGGCAGATTCTGGAAGCTTACCGCCAATTTGTGGAACAGCCAAGTTTGGTTGATAGTAACGGTCTTACGCCTGAGCAGCAGATCGCACTGCGGGTATCAACTCATGCCAAGCAATATCTGGCTGAGTTGTCTAAGCAGTTGCTTTTGCAGGCTCGTTTTGGTGTAGAAGATGAAAATGAATTGCCGGACTCGAAGGCTGATCGGGTTAAAGCTGAAAGCAAGAGTCACCTGCTGAGATTTTTAAGAAGAGCACAAACTCCCAAGCAGCAATTCACAAAATTGTGGCAGCCAATAGCTGGTTATTTAGCTGTTGGTAATTTTGGCAGTTTTTGACTTGTTGATTTTGTTCACGAAATAGTCCGAAAAAACGGCCAGGACGAGGACAGGGACAGGGACTAACCAGGCTCTGCTTTGACCCGGTACATATCCTGGTACAATAGACTCATGTTTGATTTTAAGCAAATTCAAGGTGATTTTCCGATTTTAAAGCGTCAAGTTCATGGCAAGCCGCTTGTTTATCTGGATAATTCTGCTACCAGTCAAAAACCGCTTCAGGTCATTGATGCCATGAGAGATTATTACACTCAGCACAATGCCAATGTGCACCGAGGGGTGCACCTGTTGTCGGATGAAAGTACGTTGGCTTGGGAGCAGTCGAGGAAAACGATTGCCGAGTTTTTTGGCGCTCAGGCAGAAGAGCTAATTTTAACCCGGAATACCACAGAGTCGTTGAACGGTGTTGCTTATGGTTGGGCGGATCATCAGTTGCGGGCCGGTGAAGTGATTTTGACCAGTTTGCTGGAACATCACTCCAATTTTGTGGTTTGGCAGCAGGTGGCGCGCCGTACCGGTGCCAGAGTTGAATATCTGCATTTGACTGAAACTGGCCATATTGATTTAGATGATTTGGAAACGAAACTCAGCACAGGTAAAGTTGGGCTTATTAGTTTGGCGCATGTTTCCAACGCTTTGGGATCGGTGACCGACTTGGAGCGGCTGGTGGCTTTGGTTAAGGCTCACGGCTCGACCGGTGGGGGTACTAGGCCCAAAATTGTGTTGGATGGGGCCCAGGCGGCGCCTCACTTGCCGGTGGATTTTGCCAAACTAGGGGTGGATTTCTACGCCGCCAGTGGTCACAAGCTCCTGGGCCCCATGGGCAGCGGCATCTTGCTGGTCAAAAAAGCCCTGCTTGAATCCGGCGAAATGCAGCCGTGGTTTTTTGGTGGCGGCATGATTGCCGAAGTTGGCACCAAAACCACCACCTTCAACGAAAATCTGGCTGACCGCTTTACACCGGGTACTCCGGATGTGGCCTCAGCAGTTGGTTTGGCAACAGCTTGCACTTATCTCACTAAACTTGGCATGAAACAAGTTGCCGCTCATGATTTGGAGTTGGTGACTTACGCCTTGGAGCAACTACAACAAATACCAGAAATTACCATCCTTGGCCCCTCGGAGGCAGGCAGTGTTACTAAGCCCAAAAGAATCGGTTCAGTGACCTTTTTATACCAAGGAGTTCATGCCCATGATGTGGCGCAAATTCTTGACAGCGAAGGCGTGGCTGTTAGGTCGGGCCAACACTGCACCATGCCGCTGCACACACAAAACCAATGGCTAGCTACCACTCGGGCCAGTTTTCAAATTTACAACTCCAAAGCCGATATTGATGCCTTAATTTTAGCTTTAGCCAAAGTAAAAAAAGTTTTTAATTAAACTATTTTTAATTAAACTATGAATGATCTAAGCGATTTATACCAAGAAGAAATTCTCGCTGCTGCCAAGGAAAAGCACAATTTTGGGGTGATGGCTAAGGCTGACGCTCAATTTTCCCAACACAACACTGCCTGCGGCGACAAAATAGCCGTGCAAATTAAATTAAGCCAAGACAAAACCATCATCAAAGACCTCAAGTGGCAAGGCGATGGCTGTGTCATTAGCCAGGCAAGCATCAGCAAACTCAGCCAGGTCGTAATTGGTAAGCCGGTGGCGACAGTAAACGCTTACTCGGAAAAAGAACTACTCAAACTGCTGCGGCTTAAAAGTATTGCTCCCGGGCGGGAACACTGCTTGCAGCTTGGGTTGCAGGCGCTTAAAAAAGCCTTAGCTATAACAATCTAAATCTGGTAGACTTATAGCAATGCGCATTTATTTGGGTTCTGAAAATCCGGTTAAAATTAACGCGGTCATCGCTGCCGCCAGCGAAACCTGGCCTGATGTCCAAGTGATTGGCTGCAATGTGCCCAGTGGTGTTAACGATCAACCTCTCTCTGATGCGGAAACCAAGACAGGCGCTCTTAACCGGGCGCGGGCGGCTTTGGAAGATGGTTTAACCATGCTCAAACAAGCCAACCAACCCCTTGACGAAGAAAATATCTTGGGTCTTGGACTTGAGGGCGGCGTTGAAGATGTTGACGGAGAAATGTGGAGCACTGTCTGGGGTGTCGTGGTCGATTCGCTCGGGAACGAGTTTTTTTCCAACGGCGCTCGTTTTAAAATTGATGAATTATTAGCCGCAAGAATCAGAGCCGGTCAAGAGTTGGGGCCGATCATTTCCCAAATTGCGGGCGAGAGTCAGGTTAATCGCAAGCAAGGTTTTATTGGTATCGCTACCAACAATTTTATTGATCGCACAGAAGAATATGCTAGTATTGCTAAGCTGACCATTGGCCTCTGGTATGGCCGCCACTGGAAAAACAAACTGGCAAAACAAACTGGAAAAATAAATTAAAAATCAATCGAAAGCAGCTGATGCAATTACCCACTCCCCAACAATACCGGGCCAGATTTGAAGACAAGGTAGTGCACAACGACAAATTTACCCAATTTAAGTTTGAACTGATCGAGCCGCACGAAATGCCTTTTGTGGCGGGGCAGTATGTTTCTATCAAGGTTTCCGAGCGTGGCGACAGGCGATCTTACTCAATTTCCAGCTCACCAAACATACAGCACGGTTTTGAAACGCTAGTTGATCTCACGCCCGGAGGTTTAGGTAGCAATTTGCTCAAAAATCTCCAGTTTGGAGATGAAATCGAGCTACTTGGCCCTTTGGGTCAATTTGTTATTGACCAACAAAATCAAGAAGCTGAACTGGCTTTTATTGCTACCGGTTCTGGAATTTCTCCTTTCAAAGCCATGATTTTAGACCAACTTCAAGAAAAACAAGACACCAGACCCATCACTCTTTATTGGGGGCTACGCTACGCTCATGAGCTTTTTTGGCAGGATGAATTTATCGAATTGGTGGAAACTTATGAAAATTTCCACTTCACTCCTATTCTTTCAAGGCCTTCCGAAGAATGGCCCCTCTCACGAGGGCGGGTAACTGATATTTTGGAAACTAAAGAATTCGCCGCCAACACTGGTTTTTACCTCTGCGGCAACGACAACATGATTGCTGATGCCAGTAATCTGCTTCAGGCAAAAGCGGTCGATCTTAGCCGCATCCATTACGAGAAATTTTTTTAAGATTAATGTATAGTTAAAACTCATGACAGTCCAAAGCAAGCAAATTGGCAAGTATAAAGTAGAAGTCATTCGCGATAAATGCATTGGCGCCGCTAGTTGTGTGGCTATTGCTCCCAAAGTCTTTCAGCTGGACGAAGAGCAAATCGCTAAAGTTATTTCTCAAGATGGCAATGATGATGACACCAAATTATTGGCAGCTCAAAGTTGTCCCACTACTGCAATCGTGGTCACTAATCTCGAAACTGGTGAACAAGTTTGGCCAATTAAGTAGTATTATGATATAAATAACTAAGGAAAAAATGAAAAACGTACCATTGCTCTTGGGCACCATTTTTTTAACCATTGTAATGATTGTCGTCGTAGCGTTCTTATTTTCTGGCGACGGCGCTACCAACCAACCCGCAATTACAGTGCCTGTCGGCGAACTAATTCCGGCCTCTCCTCACGTTAAAGGCGCCACCGAGTCGGCAACCGTTACCATTGTTGAGTTTAGCGATCTGCAATGTCCAGCTTGCAAAGCAGTTCAGCCAATGATTGAGCAGGTGCTGGCCCAATATCCCGACGACGTTCAGCTTATTTACCGACATTTTCCACTTGATTCCATTCATCCCAACGCCCGAGCTGCGGCCGCGGCTGCCGAGGTAGCGGCGCTTAACGGCAAGTTTTGGCAAATGCACGATTTGCTTTTTGCCAGGCAGTTGGATTGGGAAGGCAGCCGCAATCGCAGTGAGCTTTACGAAACCTTTGCTGGTTACGCCGAGGAATTAGAGATTGACAAAACCGAGTTCCTGGAGAAAATAGAAGCAGATGATATCAAAGCCAAAGTGCAAGAGGACGCGGCCGCTGCCGCCAGACTCGGTATCGCGGCTACACCAACATTCTTTGTTAATGGACAACAAACCCCTGCCCCTCAACTCATGTCTACCGTTGAGTCACTTGTAACCGGAGCTTCAGAGGCACCAGAGCAAGAGTAAATGAAATTACGGTTAACTTAAGTTATAGTAATAAAATGAGTAAAAAAGGGGATAGATGAACAAATATACTCCATACCTACTGCCGCTGGTAGTTCTCAGCGTCGTATTCTTTTTAGTTTTCCGCTGGTACAATGCCCGCACTGAGCAGCTAAGACCAGACCTCTTTGGTGAAGGTGTGCAAATTGAAAACTTGACAGACGACGAACTGCTTAGCACTTTTGACGAAAGTAGCGATCTGGAAACCGTTCAACTCGAAAGAGTTACCCCGCCAGCCACTGAAGGTGAAACGACAGATTCGGAAGTTCCGGCAGCCAGTATAGCTGAAGGTGCCATTCGCTACACGGTTCAGGACGACAGGGCCAGATTCAGTGTCATTGCCACCCTACCGCTGGAGGCACAAAACTATCACGTTTGGATCCGTGATCTTGACGGAGAAACCAACAGATATGTTTTCACCCTTTCTGAACAAAAAGGCGGTTTCTTGGGCAGCGCTTCCATTCCGGTTGATCAACTACCAGTAGAAGTGCTGGTTGCCAGAGGTAGCCAGACAGAAATCGGCACGGTGCTGCTGCGCGGCACTTTGGAGGCGCCGGCAACCGAATAGTTGCCCAGACTTATATACTCGATTTGCTTCTTGAAGTGTTTCTCGAGTATGATAGGCTTAAGTAAGTTACAAAAATTGCTATAGCTTGGCAATTGAGTAAAAGGTAGTATTTAAAAATTATTTCGCCACAGGCGGAAAGAAAAAGGAGAAGTTATGGCAGGCGCATCTGCATACTCGTACACCAATGCCAAAGGGCAGACCTATTACCTCCACACCAAGGAAGTAACCCTCAAGAACGGTCGTGTTCAACGCATTTACTACTTCGCAAGAGACATTCGTGATGGTTCTCTTGACAAGGTTCCAGCCGGTTATGAAGTTATGGAAACCAAACGTACCAACATGCCGGTTCTGAAAAGATCAAAATAATCAAAATAATTAGAAATTTGATTTGAATTAAAGCCCCTCCCTGTGAGGGGCTTTTTTGTAGTAGCGGCTTTTGTTGTTACAATAGCTGTACCTATTATGCCAATTATTACCGTTGACCAAGCTTACGAACGTCTAAAAACCGTCAAAGACCCGGAGCTGGGGATTGATTTGGTTAGCCTGGGTTTGATTTATGATGTCACTGTGGCTGAAGTGCAGCAAAATTCCGCTCGCACCAAAATTCACATTTTAATGACTCTCACCACCCCTGGCTGCCCGCTGGCAGGAGTTTTCGACACCCTGGTGAAAGACGCTTTTTTTGGGATTGAGGGCTTGGATCCCAATCAGGATATCACTGTAGAATTGACCTTTGATCCGCCCTGGTTTCAGGATATGATGAGTGAAGAAGCAAAAGCAGAACTGGGATTTTAAAATGCAAGCAAAAACAGAACCAAATACGCAAAAACCAAAAGTGTTTCTGGGCAGCGATCATGGTGGCTTTGACTTGAAAAATTCCGCCAAGAAATGGCTGGAGCAGTGGGGCTATGAAGTCGAAGATCTTGGCGCCCACTCTCACGATCCGGTTGATGATTATCCGCAGTACGCGTTTGAGGTGGCGGAAGCGGTGGCAGCCGCCCCAAACCAGGCTGTGGGCTTGCTGTTTTGCCGGTCTGGCGGCGGCATGGCGGTGGCAGCCAATAAAGTTCCTGGTGTTATTGCTATTGAGATCAATAGCGTAACAGCGGCCGAACACGCCAAACTTCACAACAACGCCAACATTGCTTCGCTCTCGGCCGATTGGTTGAGCGATGACCAGGCCAGAACTATCATCAAAACCTTTCTCACCACGGCTTTTTCCGGTGATGACCGCCATTTTCGACGTCTGGCCCAGATTTCACAGTACGAGCAACACCAAGAAAACCAGACATGAAATTTTATCCGGCTATCTTGAGCGATAACCAGGCCGTCATAGAAAAACAATTAACTCAAACTTTGGCCATGGAGGATATCGACACGATTCATTTTGACATCCTGGACGGTTACTTTGCCGATAACCTTACTATTACGCCTGCGGATTTAACCAGGTTTGATTTTGCCGATAAGCAAATTGATCTGCATCTGATGACTTATGAACCCCTGGACGCGCTTTACGAAACCAGAGATTATCCGGATTTACCGGTTAGAAGTGTTATTGCTCAGGTGGAAAAGCTCAGTTATCAAGCTACTTTTCTCAAAGATGCTAAAAATGAAAATTGGCAAGCGGGTCTGGCGCTAAATTTATTCACGCCGCTTGAGGAAATCAACAATGAGAGCTGGGAAAATCTGGATATTTTGTTGATTATGGGTATTGAAGCCGGCTTTCAGGGGCAAAAATTCAATTTTTCTGCCCTGGAAAAGGTTCAAGCAGCGGCTGAGTTGGTTGAAGAGCGGCAATTACCGGTTGAAATCTTGGTCGATGGTGGTGTTAAACTGGATAATATTATCGCTATTGCTGAAGCCGGCGCCGACAGCGCCGCTATTGGCAGTAGTTTTTGGCAGGCCGCAGATGTGCACGCGATGCTTGACCAATTCCAACAAAAAGTGACTGAAAGCAAAAAAAACTATGATTAAAAAAGACCTACAAATTCCTTCACCTAAAACCGAGCCGTACATCAAGCGAGTAGCCATTTTTGGCAGTGCTGATGTCGATCCGCAGCACCCGCTTTACAAAGAGGCTTTTAATGTGGCCCGCACTCTAGCCTATCACGACAAACTGATTGTGGACGGCGGCGGACCCGGAGTGATGGACGCCGCTACCAAGGGCGCTCGGGCTGCCGGCGGCAAGTCGCTGGTGGTGACTTTTTATCCCGATGACGCGCCCGAATTTGAAGGCCGGCTCGATGACAATACTGCCGATGAAGAAATCAAAACCGCCAATTACATCGAGAGAATGTTTGGCCTGATGGAAAATGCCGATATTTTTGTCTGTTTTCAAGGCGGCACTGGCACTTTGAGCGAGTGGGCCACGGCTTGGGTTTTGGCTCATCTGTATTACGGCAAGCACAAACCACTCATTTTATACGGTGATTTTTGGAATAACCTGATGAGAGTGGTCAATGACAGCTTCTTTATTGGCGACAAAGAAAAAGAGCTTTACAAAATCGTTAAAAATGAAGCGGAGCTGATGGAAGCGATGAATGAGTTTGAAGCGGAAATGAAAGAGCGCTACCGTGAGGCAGCGATCTCAGAAAAAGCCAGAGAAGAACAGGAAGCGGCGCAAAAGGAGGTGCATTATAATGCTTGATGTTGTTAGCATTGGTTCGGCCTTGATAGATATTTTTGTCCATTCGGATCAATTTTCCCTTAAATCAGGAGAACAAGGGGTGCTGCTTTGCCAGCGGCTGGGGGATAAAGTAGAAGTGGATAATTTTGTTCTCCAAACTGGCGGCGGCGGCGGCAACACCGCAGTTGGCTTTGCCAGGATGGGTTTTAATGCTGGGGTGATTTGTGAAACCGGCAGAGATGCTTGGTCGAAGATCGTGGTCGATGAGTTCCACCGTGAGTATGTTTCCACTAACTATCTAGTATCTGAAAGATTGGAAAACACTGGTGGATCGGTAATTTTAAATAGTGGTGAGGGTGACAGGACCGTTTTGGTTCACCGTGGTGCTTCCTCAATGCTCAATCCTCACGATATTCCGGAAAAGGCTTTGCCCCATTTTCGTTGGGTGCACTTGTCCAGTATTGCCGGACAATTAGAAACCATTAAGATTATTTTTGAAGCAGTGAGAGGAGTTGGCTTGGCCAAGCTTTCCTGGAATCCGGGCAGCAGCGAGCTTAATTTAATTGATTCCGGCCAAATTCCGGTCAACAGCATTCCAGCTGAAGTGCTTTTTCTTAATCAAGAAGAGTGGGAAAAATTGTCGAGTCGGCATCAGGAGCTGATTGGGCAAATTCCGCAAATTATCATCACTAACGGTTCGGAAGGTGGAGTTTTGCTGCAACAGGGAGAAGAAATCAGGTACAAAGCTATTGCTGGCGAAGTCGTGGACTCGACCGGAGCAGGAGATGCGTTTGCAGTCGGCTATGTTTCTGCTGTACTATATAAGAAAGAGCCTCAAGAAGCTCTGCGCTGGGGAGCCAGAAATGCACACTCGGTAATTAAGCAGATTGGAGCTAAACCCGGTTTATTAAAAAAGATGCATATGGAGATCGAATAAATGAAAAATGCTCTGCCCATTTTACTTGGAACCTTATTATTTGCTCTGGTGACTTTTGTGGCCGGTTCGGTTCAAGCCGCTACTTTGGAGCTGGAAAAAATCGGTACCGCCAATTTTAGCCCAGGAGCAACAACCTGGACTTACTATGGTACCAACCCGATTTTTCAGGGAACAGCTTCCCCTTCAGCCGCGGTGAGTTTGAGTGTTAACAGCGCCGCGGAGGCATCCGCCACTGCCGACACTGCCGGCAACTGGTCACTCACCCCGACTTCTCTTAGCATGGTGGGCAGTTACAATATTTTGATCAACTCGGGCGCTGAGAATGTTTCCTTGACCCTCAATATTGCCTCAGCTACCACCGAAACTGAAAGTACGACCACCGCCACCACTGTCAGCACCACTTCAGGCAACATTGAGTATCCTGAAACCTTGCCGGAAACTGGCTCACATGACTTGCTTTTATTGTTTGGCCTCGGTGGCACTTTGTTGATTGCCGGCATTGCCAGCGGCGCCTTGCTCAAAGACTAACACAGAAAACTCTTTTACTGCCCATGCCAGATCCGCAGCCAGCTGATTACCAGACTATTCTCCAAGCTGAAATCCAAGAACTCAAGGATCAAGTCGAAAATGCCGTGATGCCTGAGGAAATGAAGCGCAAGGTTGCCAAGGATATTATTGCCTTGGAGAGAAGTGTGGCGCTTGGTAGTTATGACGAAAAATATGAAAAAGTTTCCAAGTACATTGATTGGGTTTTGAGAGTTCCCTGGGAAAAACAGTCGCAGGATATTTTGGACATCAATCGTGCCATTGAGGTTTTCAACAAACATCATTATGGCATGCAGGAGGTCAAAGACCGGTTTTTGGAATACATTTCCGTTCTCAAGTTGCGCAACGACCAGTTCGCGGACAGTGAGTTTCGCGCTCCAGTGCTGTTGTTGGTGGGTTTGGTGGGTACGGGTAAGACTACTTTTGCTTACTCGTTGGCTGAAGCGCTGGGCAGGGAGCTGGTTCGGATTCCGTTTGGCGGGATGGGCAGCGCTTCTGAACTGAGAGGTGATTCGCGTTTAAGACTTGGCTCTGAACCAGGCAGAGTGATTAAGGGTATTTGTGAATCAGGTGTGCGCAATCCGGTCATTCTTTTGGACGAAATTGATCGGGTCGCCAAGGAAGCCAACCGCGATATTATGGGCGTGTTGGTGGAATTGCTTGATCCCAAACAGAACCATGCCTTCCGAGACTCGTACTTGGATTATCCGGTCGATCTGTCCCAGGCTATTTTTCTAGCTACCGCTAACAATACCACCGATATCGTCACAGCTGTGTTGGACCGGTTGGAGCGGATTAGTATGCCGTCTTACACCGATGATGAAAAAATTGTCATTGCTAAGGAGTATATTTTGCCTGGCTTGTTGGCAGACGCGGGCTTGAAGCCGGAACAGTTTATTATTCAAGATGATATCTGGCCGATAGTGGCTCGGCCTTTGGGCTATGATGCCGGTATTCGGACTTTACAGCGCACTTTGGAAGGCGCGGTGCGCAAAGCTGCCAGGATTATTGTAGAGCGGGGTTTTGATCAAGTAGTGATTACTCAAGAAAACCGCAAAATTTTCTTGCCGGTTTATTAAACTCCTTACAAAACTCCATTCATCTCGCTTTCGTTCCTATACTATCGTCGTCCAAAGCTAACTAAAATGTCACAAATAGAGCCAAAATCAAGGACAATTGGAGTTTTGCAAGGAGTTTACTAATTTTCTGCAAAATGTCTCAAAATAACCTATACTATGGCTATGGATTCGAATTTGAGTAAGCAGGATCAGTTGCAGGATTTGTATCAGCAGCTTGAAAATGATGTGGCTAATTTACCGCTGGCAAAGAAAGCAGTGGACATTGTGCCTGGAGAAGGGCCGGTTACGGCAGAAGTGATGTTTATTGGTGAAGCGCCCGGATACCATGAAGCGGTTCAGCGCCGGCCGTTTGTAGGGCGGTCGGGCCAGTTTTTTCGCCAGACCCTCAACGACTTGAACATTGACGACCAAGGAGTTTATATTAGCAACGTGGTCAAGGCCCGACCGCCAGACAACCGCGACCCAACTCCAGCAGAATTGGCGGCCTACAAGCCTTACCTGGATGCGGAAATCAAGATCATCAACCCGGTCCTGATTATTACCCTTGGCCGGTTCAGCATGGCTAAGTTTCTGCCCGAAGTCAGGATTTCTCAAGTTCACGGCCGACTGCATAAAGTCAGGTGGAATGGCGCCATCACTTTTATTCTGCCGATGTACCATCCCGCTGCTGGCCTGCGCAGCACCAACGTCAAACAGGCATTTATTGCTGATTTTGCCAAAATCCCCAAAGCCGTGGCCTGGATCAAGTCTCAGCAAGCAGAACTAAAGTTTGCAGCTACAATTAAAGAAGCGCTGTTATAATAAGCCTTATGTTATTACCCTTAATGTTAGTTCCCATTTTTGCTGCTATTAGTTCGATTTTCATTTATCAACTAAACGGCAAAAAGGAAGTTCTTAAGCTCGACCTGGTCCAGTTTTTTTATGCTTTTATTCTTTCACCGGTGCTTTTTGTCTGGTTGAAGAGTATTATTTACGTGCTGCTTCGGTCCGAAATGAGAATCACCCTCAACCCTTCACAGCTTTTTTTGGTGGACACGGCTTTTAGTACCATCTTTTTGTATATTTTTGCCTTTGTAGTCATGCACTCGCTTACCAAGAGCTTTAGTTTGAAGCGCGGCCACGATCCGCTTTACGACGTTTTTCGCCACTCGGAATATTTCCACCTTTGGATTACCCACCTGGTAATTCATCTGGGCATTTTGCTGGTTTTTAATCTGGTGGCATTGATTAACATCTTTGTTCCTTTTGAACTGGAAATTACCAGAGCTGTTTTTAGGGTTAGCGCGGGTTCTGGCGTTCTTGGCGGCATCCTACTTTTTACCAGTATGTGGCTTTCTGATCCCAATCAACAAAAGGCCAACTACATGAGGGTGATTAAATTGGCTGCAGGTATTTTATTCTTGAGTAATGTGGTAGGCTACTTTATCTTTGACGTGCCATTTGCCCCTCAGTACAGTTTTTATTGGTGGAACTCGTTTGCTTTGGCAGCCTTTGTTTCTCTTTCTTTGTTTGCCTACAAATCTGAACGGGCGCAAAATTTATTTGAAAGAGTGACTTCAAGACTTAAACACCATAAGTGGGATTTTCGGACGCAATTGTTCGAATAAAAGAAAAATTAAGCAACTCAACTTGTTTTCCCGTGGGAAAGCAAGATTATTAATTAAACCGTGAGTTAGAAAAAGGAGCGACAAATGTCTCAATTAAAATTAATGCCTCTGGGCGGCATGGGTAAAGTGACCCAAAATATGTACGCCTATGAGTTTGAAAATGAAATCTTGATAGTGGATTGCGGAATTGGTTTTCCGGATCACTATATGCCCGGAGTGGATATTTTGATTCCGGATGTCAGTTACTTGCTGAAGCGGATAGAAGCAGGTGCGTCGATTGTGGGGATGATTTTGAGCCACGGTCATGATGACCATATTGCCGCCACGCCGTACTTGTTGCCTGAGTTGCCCGATTTTCCCATCTACGCCTCGCCACTGACGGCCGCCTTTGCCAGAGTGCGGATGAAAGAAGGCAATGTCAAACACGTAGTGAGAGAGGTAGTGGATGGAGAGGAAATTAAAATCGGCGAGCATTTCAGCGCCGAATTTTTGCCTGTCACTCACTCGGTACCCGATACTAAGCACATTATCATTCGCACGCCGGTGGGGATTGTCTATCACGGCACTGATTTCAAATTGGATCATGCTCCGGTTGATGGTCGAGTGACTGACACCAAACGCATCAGCGCTCTCAAAGATGAAAAAGTGCTTTGTATGTTAGTTGATTGCCTGAGGATTGAGCGGGAAGAGCCAACTAAGTCTGAATCAACCACTGGGCCGGCTATCGAAAAAACCATGCAGGAAACCAAGGGTAAGTACATTATTACCTTGATGAGCTCGCACATTCACCGGATTCAACAAGTGGTGACCGCGGCGGCCAAACACAACCGGAAAATAGCTTTTATTGGCCGCAGCGTTGAGCAAAATGTCAAAAATGCCCTTGAACTCAACATGCTCACCATCCCCAAGGACATGAAGATCGACAAGCGGGACATTGAAAATTATGCCGACGACAAGCTTTGTCTGATTGTAGCCGGTGCGCAGGGGCAAGAAGGCTCCACCCTGATCAGGGCGATTTTTGGCGAACACCATGTTTTGAGTGTCAAGCCGGATGATAAAGTAGTTTTTTCCGCCAACGCCATTCCCGGCAATGAGCTGAATTATTACGGCGCCATTGATGAGCTGGCCAAGAATAAAATTGAAGTGATTTATCCTGATTTAGTGCCCGACCTGCATCAATCCGGCCATGCCAGCGCGCCTGAACAAATAGAGTTAATTTCTCTGTTGAAACCAAAGTTTTTATACCCGATTGGCGGCCAAGACAGGCACAGAAGGCTTTTCCAGACAAGGGTGGCTGCGGAACTTGGTTATTCGGAAAAGGCAATTATTGTCCCAATGGACGGCGAACAAATTGGCTTTTCGCCTGATGATTGGCGGGTGGTGGATGTGATTAGCCTCAAGCCAACCCTGGTGGACGGTCTGGGCATTGGCGATGTTGGTCCCACTGTACTCTCAGACCGCCGAGCTTTGAGTCAGGCAGGAATTGTGGCGATTGTGATTCCGCGGGTGATGGGTGAATTTGATCTGGACAACATGCAAATTGTTTCTAAAGGTTTTGTTTTTATGAAAGAAGCCGCCGAAGTGGTCAATTTTATCAAGCAAGAAACAGCTAAAATCATCAACGACCCCAAGAGAAAAGATGATGAAGGCATGAAGCGCCAGATTGAGAAGCTCCTTTCCAGGCGTCTTTTCAAAATCATTCGCCGCGAGCCGATGATTGTGCCAGTGATAGTAGATTTATAGCTGGTCCCTATCAGTCCAGACAAGCTGTTTGCTCTGGTTGCTCTTGATAGGGCAGTAAGCTAAACTAGAAGTGTTGCTCCTTGCCAAGCTGCTGAAAAGATGATATATCCTATAGTATATGTAAAAAAGATGTAGAGGCCAGGAGTCTTGACTATTATGGGAAGACGCAGAAAACGCAAACTCAAAATGGATCTCAAGCCTGAGACCTTGAATCAAATCGTGGCAGTAATTCTGATCATGATGGGGGTGCTGGTGATTATTTCTTTCACTGGGCAGGGTGCTCTGCTGGCTTGGATTAATAGTTTTTTACAACAACAACTGGGAGTGGCGCTCTTATTTTTGCCGTTTGTCTTTATTTCTGCCGGTATGATGATGCTCAGGACTAAATGGGCTTGGTCGAAGCCAAATATTTTATTGGGTACTTTGCTGGTGATGTTAGGGGTTTTGGGGATGGCCAAGTCAGGTGAAATCGGCGCGAGCACTTTTTTAAATTTTGCCAACTTGCTTTCTACTGCCGGCGCCTACACTTTATTTGTTGCTTTGTTCGTGATTGGCGCTTTGATTATTACCCAGCTTTCGGTTTCAGAAGCGCTGGAAGGTATAGCTGCCTGGAAGCAGTTGCGCCAGAAGCCTGGTCAGGAAGAAGCTGGGGCTGAAGATGAAGTTATTAAAAAATCACGGGGCTTTAGGTTGCCAAAGTTGGGTTTTGGCAGACGCACGGGGGAAGAGCCATTTAGTATCAATGATGGGGCGGCGGCGGGGGTTTTGGCCGAAGAGGCCAGTGGCACCGCGCTCGCTCAAAACCCCCAAGCCGCCGCCCACTCACCTGACGGCGCTGAAGCCGGCAGCGACTTAATGAACGCTTCCCTGCTCACCACCAACACCACTCAAGTGATTTGGGATTACCCGCCTTTGTCTTTGTTGAGCAGCTCGGAGGGCGGCGAAGCCGATCGCGGTGACGTCAAAGCCAACGCTCAAGTTATCGAGAACACCCTAGACTCTTTCGGCATCAAAGCCAAAGTCAAAGAGGTTAATTACGGGCCTTCTGTTACTCAGTACGCCTTGGAAATCACCCGCGGCACCAAGCTTTCCAAAATTACCGGCCTGTCTACAGACCTGGCTCTGGCTCTGGCCGCTCCGGGCGGACAAATCCGCATCGAGGCGCCGATTGCCGGCCGCTCCTTGGTGGGTATTGAAGTGCCCAACTACTCGGCTCAGTACGTCACCCTCAAGAAAATGCTCAGTGACAACCAGATGAAAAAGCACGCTTCCAAGTTGGCGGTGGCGCTAGGCATCAATGTTTCCGGCAAACCGGTGATCATGGACATCGCCGATATGCCGCATATGCTTATTGCCGGTGCCACCGGCTCCGGTAAGTCCGTGGCCATCAATACCTTCATTTGCTCAATGCTGTTTCGCGCCAGCCCTAGCGAAGTCAAGTTTATTCTGGTAGACCCCAAGCGGGTTGAGCTTACCGGCTACAATGACATTCCGCATCTCTTAGTGCCGGTGATAGTCGAGCCCAAAAAAGTGGTCTCAGCACTTAAGTGGGCCACTCACGAAATGGAAAAACGCTACAAGCAGTTGGCGGAGGTGGGAGTGAGAAACATTGGCGCTTACAATGAGCTAGCCGGTCACGCTGCCATGCCTCATATTGTCATTGTCATCGACGAGTTGGCGGATATTATGCTCTTTTCTCCCTCTGAAGTTGAAGAAAATGTGACCAGAATTGCTCAAATGGCCCGTGCGGTCGGTATTCACCTGGTGCTAGCCACTCAGCGGCCATCCGTTGACGTTATCACTGGTCTGATCAAAGCCAATATTCCGGGCAGAATTGCTTTTAATGTTTCCTCCATGACCGATTCGCGGGTGGTCTTGGACAGCCCGGGCGCGGAAAAGTTGCTGGGCCGAGGCGATATGCTGTTCTTGCCTCCGGATCAAGCCAAGCCTCAACGTATCCAGGGTACCTTTGTTTCCGATCAAGAAATTAATAACTTGATTGACTTTATCAAATCACAAGGTCAGAAACCGGAGTACGAAGAAGATATTACTTCCAAGTATAAGGCTTCAACTATTATTGGCGGCGGTCTTCCAGGTGAAGATAGCGGTGAGGGTCAAGATGATCTTTTTGATGAAGTAGTTAAGTTTGTGGCCAAAGCCAACAAAGGCTCTTCCTCTTCCATCCAGCGCCGATTTTCGGTGGGTTACAATCGCGCCGCCAGAATTCTCGACCAAATGTACGCGGCCGGTTTAGTTGGCCCTCAGGAGGGCAGTAAGCCGCGGGAAGCCAACACTACCGCCATCATGGAGTACCTCAGAAGAAAAGAAATGGCTGGCGAAAACAATTAGCGCCACAAGTGCTATAATTAATCATATGCAAAATAAAAAACTTTTTTTGCTGGTTGGCGCTTTAGCCCTGGCAACTTTCTTGGTAATTTCTTATCTGCAGCCCTCAGGAATGAGCACGTTGGAATTCAAGGATTTCGGCAGGAGCGCTGATAATAACTACCCCACTGAGGCCGGTTTGGCTGAGCCGATGATGCTAGACAGAGGTGCGGGAAGTTCTTATATTTATCCGCCCTATTACGGTGATGATGCCCTTGATGTGGCCGAGCGGATGTATGTTTATTCGTCTTCATACGATGTAGTAGTCAACAATGTACCGGAATATTTAAATCAACTGCGAGATTATATTCTCAGTGTTGACGGTCGAGTGATTTCTTACCACGTTGGCAAGTATGACCGGACTCAAAGCGGCTATTTGCAAGCCAGAGTACCGACCGCTGTTTTTGATGAAACTAAAAACAGAGTTACTAACGGTGTTAAAGATGTAGTCAGGGAAAATGTTGACTCATATGACGCTACTGGTCAGGTAGTGGGTTCAGCCGAGAGAGTGGCAAGTTTGGAAGGGCAGTTGGAAGAGCGGCTCGCTCAACTGGCCGAGCTTGAAGCAGGATCAGCCGCGTATGTACAAATGCAAAATCAAATTACTAGGCTTGAGCAGCAGCTGGAACAAGCGCGCCAGGCTTTGGAAAGCCAGGAGCAAAATGTTCAGTACAGCAACATTTATGTGACCGCGGCCGACAGCAATCGTCACTTTGACGGCGGCGCCAGACCAGACCCACTCACTGAATTTTGGGACGCGGTAGAATCTCTGGGCGACTCGCTGGTGGGCCTTGGTTACCTGCTGATTTGGATAGTTGTGTATGCTGTTATTTGGTTGCCGGTGGTTTTGGTTGCTCGCTGGATTTGGCGGTGGTTTAAGCGGTAGTAGGTAATAATAAAATTGTGGAGAATTGGGATACTCTAAAAAAGGCCGTTTAACCGGCCTTTTTTGGTGGAGATGAGGGGTTTTGAGCCCCTGTCCGCAACAGAACAAAAACATCATCTACAGACTTAGTTTGCTTTTGTTATTGCCGGGGTGGTGAGCAAACCAACCGTTTCCAGGCAATCCTTGTCTTGAGTCTTAAACGGTCCGTAACAAGCGGCGGACAGTTGTCACATTGATTAAGTTGTCACCCGGGAGCCGGCATCAATGAAACCGGACAACCGAATGCCTTTTTACGCAACCATTACGTTAGCGTAAGCGGGTGCCTCAGATGCGCCGAAACCAAAGGTTTCGAGCAGCATGCTTTTGGCGTCTGCAATTTTTTCGTTTGCAGTTGTGTTTTTGACCCTGTTTAGTCCACCGATGGCGGACGGCTTACGCCGCGTCTCTTGGTCAAAGACGGTCTGCAGATGTTAATGAGCGTATCACGTCAAAGCAATACATCCCCGAATGGGTGAGTATATTATAGGATTTTTGGGGGAATTTGCAACAGTTTATTTGCTTGATGTGGTTATCCCATTAAAGTATCGGCACCTGATTAGGCAAAATATAATCTACCAGGCTGGGCTTGATAAGCTTATACTCCACAATATCCACTCTTTTACCCAAAGATTTTTGCAACTCATCTTTAAGATCAAGTTTAAGCGCCACATAATCAAAACCATGTACGTCATTTGGCAATTCCACCAAAAAATCGACGTCGCTTTTCACAGTCATATCATCTCTAGTAGCTGAACCAAAAACCGCCGCCCGAACGATGCGGTACTTTTTCAGTACAGGCAAAGCTTGTTGTTTGATTGTTTGTATATCCATAGAGCTATTTTAGACGAGAATGATGTTTTTGGAAACCTGAAACCTGAGTAGAGCTCACCCTACCTAACCCCGACTAGCCAGCACCAGCGCCGCCACAGTCTTGGCACCACTGTTTTTTAGTACTTTGGCGCACTCATTCAAAGTGGTGCCGGTGGTGCAGACATCATCAATCAGCAAAATATTTTTGCCTTCGATTTGCCGCCGTTCGACATTCAGGGCAAAAGCGCGTTGCAGTTTGCTCAATCTTTCGGAACGCGACTTGGAACGGGCTTGAGACTGAGTGTGAACAGTTCGTTGCAAAGAATTCTGATACTTAATTTTACTCAATTCACTAATTTCCAGTGCCATAATTTCTGTTTGATTAAAACCTCGCAGCCGCTGTTTTTTTGGATGCAGTGGTACGGGCACCAGCAAATCAGCAGCCGGAAAATTGGCATGAAAATAAATGAGCCGCCCGCAAACTCTACCCACCTCAATCACCGATTTGTACTTTAGTTCGGCAATGATTTTTTTAACTAATTTGTCATACTCAATTACCGCAATGACACTGTCCAAGTAGCAAGTTTCAAGCGAAATCTTCAATGGCATCGCTAGGAAATTTATTTGTTCAAAACAGTCAAAACAGAGCAAAGTACCGCGCTTATTACATCCGCAACAAAACTTTGGAAAAACCAAATTTAAGACGAAGTGCCCAATTATTTTGAAAAGCATGGCGGCAGTAATTTTAAGCCGCAATTTTTTCTTAAACTGTAGAAACGTGGTCGCACCTGGACTCGAACCAGGGACCTCACGAATGTGAATCGTGCGCTCTAACCAACTGAGCTATGCGACCGTTTAATTTCCTATTATACCTCATTTTCTTGGAGCAACGATTCAAGAATTTGCAGTTTGTCTAAAAGATAATTAAAAGCAGCGGTGGAGAAGTGTGGCTGGTAAAAATCAAGCAACCCTGCAAAAAGAGTCATGTAACGAAGCTGATCAGCGCTGTTGCTCACAGCAGCATGCTCAGTCAGTTCCGCCAATTGAAAGTACACCCACCAATACTCCAACTCGCCCACCAAAACCATTTCGTGCAAATCTGTGGCCAACTTTTCAAAATTGTACTGCTGTTGGTAAGTAAAATTTTCGCTGAGGTTGAGCTGAGTAGTATTGGCACTTGGACCGGAAAAAATTTCAAGCTCTTGCAGTTCTACCTGCCCTTGTTGGTTGTAGGCGTAGATGGTCAAAGTATTCTTCCCATAACTTTCGCTGGAGAATTGCAGCTCGTAAGTGGCAAATTCGGGTTTGGCAAGCTCGGTCAACAAAAAAGCCGGACTGGAGCTATGGTCGCCGCCAAACTCTGCCAAATACTCCGCGGTAGTAGTAGTTGGAATTGGCTCTCCATTATGAAGAAAGTTCACAGCCGTATTCAGCGGATGAACAACCAAAACATAGCTTAAGTCAGTGTATGACGGAGTGAAAGTGCGGTAGGAAAGCAGTTCTTGGTTTTGAGCTTGATGCTGGCTGAAATGATTGAAATTGTAGGCCGGGTCTTTGATCAGCAAATCCTGATTTTCAGCAATGCCGCTGCCCACCAAAAAATGCCCGGGAATTTCCAAAATAACCGGCTGGAGGTTTTGAATGTTAGCTTTAATGTTGTCTAAATCTACCAAATGCTTCCGGTACTCAAGCGCGTACTGGCCACTGGCTTGAGCCAAAGTCTGCACCAGTCGGGTAAGCGCCAGCCAATTAACCAAACCACCACCAATATAACCATCGGGCTGATTTTTCAGCCATTGGTTGAGTGAACCGGGATTAAGCAGGCTACCATCTGGCATTTCCACAAAACCGTGGTATTGCAGGATCATGGCCGCGGAAGTGAGGGCGCAGCCCCAGGCAGCAATAGTAATGTTGTTGGCCCAAGCAGAAGCAGTATCGTACTCATGATTGCCCCAAAGCGGGTCGGTTTGTTTCAGCAAAGGCACCGGTAGCTCAACTTCAGGATTGGTAATAAATTTGGCTTCAAAATTATCAAAATGAACTTCCGTGGGCGCGGCCGCTCCAGTAGTGACTCGAAAACCCGGTTTGTAATAGCTGCCCTCATAAAGCGGGTCCAGGAAATTAAATATTTCTGTATCATTGTGAAAGATGACAATTTGGCCTTCTGCCAGCCTGAGAGTAATATGGTGCCAAACCTCGGCGGTAAGATTGTTGAGGTCCGCCCGATGCTGCCAAACTACTTGGCCGTTGCGCACCTTAATCACCTCGTTGCCGCTGCCATAAAGATGGAACTCGTACCAGTCGGAGGGGGATTCGTAGGCAAAGAGAATATTTTTGTCGGTGCCTTGCATTGGCCTGATGTCGAAATCCACCTGGTAACCGTTCAGCTCAGCCGGCCAGTACTCATCTTTGATGACAAGCATACCTCTGGTGAAAGCGGCGGTGATGCGGCTTTTTAAGATGCCGTCTTCAATTTGCCAAATAGATTCCGGGCCGGAAACAACTTCCCACTTTTCCAGCCCACCGGAAAAATCATCGCTGATAATGGTTTGGGCCGTCGCGGTGGTGGCGAGGCTGAAGTTGAGCCAGAGTGCGGTCACCAGCCAAGCAAAAATTCTTTTCCGGAAGTTCATAGTAAAATAATAGGGCAGCAACCTTGCATTTAGTTTGCATTTTGCTCGTATTAGGTTACGCAAAAGGCTGCGCAAAATAAAAATGGAAAAAATTTCGGTTATTACCACTGTTTTGAATGAGCGGGAGAGTATTTTGGCTCTGCTGGAAGCGCTGAGGGTGCAAACGCGCCAGCCTGGTGAGGTGATTGTGGTTGATGGCGGTTCGACTGATGGTACTTTTGAACTGATTCGGCAATTTCAGCGTCAACAGCCTAAATTTCCTCTGCAAGTTTGGCAAAAAAAGGGCAACCGGAGTGTGGGCAGAAATTACGCGCTGGCAAAGGCTCGGGACAAGTTGGTGGCTATTACCGACGCCGGCTGCGTGCCTGAGCCTAATTGGCTTGGGGAGCTGGCCGCCAAACAGCGCCAAACTCAAGCGGAGGTAGTGGCCGGGTATTACCGCGGCGCTCCCGGGAATAATTTTGCGGCGGCCGCGGTTCCTTATGCCCTGGTAATGCCGGATCGGGTGAATGAAAATAATTTTCTGCCAGCTACCCGCTCAATGCTAATTACGAAGCAAATTTGGCAAAAAGCCGGAAAGTTTGACGAAAAACTCAGCGACAACGAAGATTATGCTTTTGCCAAAAAGTTGGAAAAAATGGGGGTGAAAATGGCGTTCGCGCCCCGGGCCGTGGTGGCTTGGCAGCCGCCCGAGAATTTTGGCAGTTTTTACCGGATGATTTTCCGCTTTGCCCGTGGTGATATCCAGGCGGGAATTCTCCGGCCGAAAGTGGTCTTAATTTTTGCCAGGTATTTGGCTGGATTGGTGTTGTTGTTTTTCCTGCCCAGCACAGTTCTACCGCTCATCTTGCTTTATCTGCTGTGGGCTATTTTGAAAAACAAAAAATACGTGCCACGAGGCTGGTACTGGCTGCCGCTGTTGCAAGTTTTGTCGGATTTAGCAGCAATGCAAGGTTCGTTTGCTGGCTTTTTAGGCTATATTTTCAACTCAACCACCAGCGGCAAGTGATCGGAAATATCAACTGCCGGGCAACTTTTCTTCACCACTGCAACTCCAGCAGAAACAAAAAACATATCCACCACCGCCTCGGCGTAGCCGGGATAATTTTTCAGGTCTTTGCGCTTAATATTAAAACTGGTTTTGAGCTCGTCTTTGAAAACATTAGTGAGCTGCTTTTCGATATTAGCAATGGTTTTGGTTTCCGGACGCAAGTTAAAATCTCCCGCCAAAATCAGCGGCTGCCGGCCCTCAACCTCAGCCACAATTTTTTGGCTCATATTGAGCCGGCGCTCGCTGTCGCCGCCATCCAGACCCCAAATGCCTTGAGTGTTAAGCAAATGCAGTTTTTTGCCCTTAACATCAGCCATAACATGCTGCAAATTGCGCGGAGTGAGATGAAAGTACTCATATTGATTACTCCGAACGCCAAAAGGTTCGTCATAAAAAATCACCGCTGCTTCCTCAAGTGGATACTTGCTTAAAATAGCGTTGCCTTGTTCAATCAGCTGGCCGCTTTCTGCCTCGAGAAATGCCGGCGCGAAATGAAAATAAGGATAGTTGAGCTGTTCAAGTAGAATACTGAGCGAGCGAAACTGACGATCTAGTTGGGGATCTTGCCCATGATAAACTTCTTGCAGCAGCAGAAAGTCGGCGTTTTCATTTTGCAAAAAGCTGATAATTTTATCCAACAAAATACCGCCGATCCAAAGATTCAGGCAAATAGTTTTCAGCTGCATGGTAGTGGTATTTTACTTCAAAAAAGCGGGGCGTGCAGGTTTGGGTTGGCTTCAAGCTCGAGGTGGACGAAGCTAATGATGTCGCGAACTTCCTCGACGGTTATTGGCGGCTGGTTTTGACTTTTGTTTTTCCAGTCAAAGAGGCGCACCAGCAGCAAAGCCACTTGAGCCTGGTGATTTTCATAGGCCGCTTTTTCCAGTTTTTCAATCAACCATCTTTTGGCGTGAAGTTCTCGGGCTTGGTGGCGTTCGCAGGAATTGTTCATAGTTGGCGGAAGGAGTGGGATTCGAACCCACGAAGCCGTAAGGCTCTGGTTTTCAAGACCAGTGCAATTGTCCGCTCTGCCATCCTTCCTTGATGGTCTAGAGTGCCTATTTTATCATTTCGAGCCTCAAATTGGCAGGAGTTGATACTCAGCCCTTTTATAAATCAACGCAACGGAGTTTTGTAAGGTCCCTTGAAGTTTGTTAACTATTAACAAGAACTAACAACAGCTAGTAAATGTTGTTAACTATTAACAAAGTCTAAGTAGTGGTGGCAAAGCAGACTGGCTCATACTAGCTTTAGTCCGGTAGACCAAAAAAGTGGTGGTGGGTTGCTACTCCCCGTAATTGCTAAAACCCTACTATTTCGTGTACACTTTAAGTGTCTATGGCCAATCCTGCTCAAGATCAAACCTTCGGCACTCCCAGTGATCAAAGCACTGAAGTGTTTGGTGGCGGTGTCAATCAAGACCAACCTCAGGGCCAGGTTGAGAATCCCTACGCCCAGCCTGGTGTTCAGCCAGCGCCTGAAATTCGGCCGCCATCAGAGTCACCAGTGTTCCAGCCGGAGCCAGAACTTCAAGCTCCGCTAGCACAACCAACCTCGGCTCAACCAACTCAACCAACTCAACCAACTCAAGAAACCCAGCCGCCCGGGCTCAATCCGCCGGTACAACAGTACCAAAATCAATACGATCCTTACCTCGATCCCTACTACGATGATCTTGCTTACGGTCCTCAACAAGAACTGCTGGTTTACGAATGGGTCGCCCCCAGCCGGCCGTTCAAAAAGCACAACCGCCAGTATTACACCACAGTTGGGACGATTATTTTGCTGATAGCGCTGATTTTGTTTTTTGCCGGCCAGATTTTGCCGGTGGCCGTGGTCTTGGCCGTTGGTTTTATGATCTACGTCATGACCAGTATTCCGCCTACCAACATCAAGAATCAGCTCACTACTTATGGTATTCGCACCGGGGAAAATCTTTATTATTGGGATGAGATGGGCAGATTTTGGTTTAAAAAGAAGTACAACGATGAAATTTTGCATGTAGAAGTGGCGCGTTTTCCCGAAAGACTGACAATTTTGGTGGGTGAAGGTGAAAGGGAGCTAATCCGCGAGCTGTTGGCCACGGTGTTGCTGGAAGAAGAGCCACTGCCCACTTATTACGAGCGAGCGGCCGCTTGGCTGCAGCAAAAAATTCCCTTAGACATCGAGAGCTAGAGTTTCCAATAACCAGGCGTTCTGGTACAATAATCGTTCATAAGCACCCGTAGCTCAGGTGGATAGAGCGTCTGATTGCGGATCAGAAGGTCGTGCGTTCGAGTCGCGCCGGGTGCACTTTCAAGATTATGCCTGATTCAACTCGACAAATTATCCTTGCTTCTGAGTCAAAGCAACGCAAAGCTATTCTCGACACGCTCCATCTGTCGTATTTGCAGGTGCCCGCGAAAATTGATGAAAGCGCGATTACTGCCAAGTCAGAAGAGGAGCGTTGTGAATTAATAGCTCGCCACAAGGCCGAGACAGTGGCCAAAGATTATCCCAGCGGCATTGTTATCGCGGCCGATACCTTTTCTGTTCTGGACGGCTGGGCTTTTGAAAAACCCGCCAACAACAAGGAAGCGAAAAAGATGCTCAAAGCGCTGTCCGGAAAAACCAGCGTTACCTGTACCGGCTTTTGTTATCTTGACCGGTTGAAAGCAATTGATGAGTCAATGACCATTGTGACTGAGTTTACTTTCCGCCAACTTTCAGATCAGGAAATTGATAAGTATATTGCCCACAATCCAGTGACGACTTGGTCAGCGGCTTTTAGCCCTGCCTATGACAGCGGCATTGCTTTGATTGCTGCCATGAATGGTCCGGTCACCAGCTTTACTCACGGTTTGCCGCTCGAAAAAGTGGTTCATTACCTGAAAAAGTCGGGGTTGGCTGTATAGCTAGCTGTATAATAGCGCTGTTGATGAAAATTGGAGGAGTCGCATAGTGGCCAATTGCACCAGTTTCGAAAACTGGATCCGCCTCGCGGATTCGTGGGTTCGAATCCCACCTCCTCCGCCATATTTCTAAATCTGAGGTTTCATTAAGGTTCTGAAGTGGTTTCCAAAGCTTAGTTAGCCTGGTAGAAGTGATTTTTCCGTCTTTAAAATTGGAGTTCCAAAGTACAGATTTAAGCAAGTCTCTTTTTACTTCATCATCTCCCTGACCTGCTCCCCTTATAGTTGACACAGATTCTAAGTAGAATTAGTCAACTAGAAAGGAGGAAATATGGCAGGGATAACCAGAGAGGTTAAAACTGAGATATTGGCAAAAGTGAAGGCCGGG
>Ga0265293_10000778_pt1 | contig 73245 bp, 62 predicted proteins | sample Munlanlewell138R_FD_192505 | JGI IMG/M metagenome (GOLD analysis project Ga0265293, IMG submission 192505) | Leachate microbial communities from a municipal landfill in Southern Ontario, Canada - Leachate well 138R | ecosystem: Engineered > Solid waste > Landfill > Unclassified | place: Canada... | reverse complement strand
TTGTGGGTTGTACAAATACAACCAAAATTTTAACTAAAACAAATTAAAAAATGAAAAGACTATTATTTACTATCCCATTAGCCTTTCTGTTTATTAAGGCTGAGGCACAGCAGGATCCACATTATACGCAGTATATGTATAATATGAACATCATGAATCCTGCCTATGCTGGTTCAAAAGAAAATTTGTCAGTTGGCTTGTTATACAGAATGCAGTGGGTCGAGATTGAAGATGCCCCAAAAACAGGAACATTCTCTGTTCATAGCCCGGTAGGAAAAAATGTCGGATTAGGGTTATCAGCCATAACCGACAAAATCGGACCTGTTGAAGAAAGTAACGTGTATGCCGACTTTTCCTATACATTAAATTTAGGTGGAGAACACCGTTTGGCTTTTGGGGTTAAAGCTGGAGCTACTTTTCACAAAATAGGACTGTTTTCTGATATTTCTGCTCCCGGATACACACAACACCCTGACGATCCGGCTTTTAATGAAGATGCGAATAACACATATCTGAATTTAGGGGCAGGGTTTTTCTATTACACACAAAATTACTATTTGGCACTTTCTGTTCCGAATATGCTTGAAGCAACTCACTTAGATGTAACTCACTCCGGGCAGCAATATAAATTTGCCGGTGAAACCCAGCACTATTTCTTAACAGGAGGGTATGTATTTCAATTGTCTCAAAACACGAAATTTAAGCCTTCATTCATGTTAAAATCAGCTTTCGAAGCTCCGACTTCGCTAGATGTATCGGCTAACTTTTTGTTTTTTGAAAAATTTGAAATCGGAGGCACTTATCGCTTAGAAGATTCATTCGGAGCTATGGTAAACTTTGCTGTTACTCCTAATATACGCTTAGGATATGCCTATGATCATATCGTATCGGATTTGAACTTTACAACACCTTCTTCACACGAGTTTATGTTGTTGTTCGACCTGAATTTCCCGAAAAAAGTATCGGTTTCTCCGAGATATTTCTAACCTGAAAAAGAAAAATAGAGATGAAAAAATTATATATCACACTAGGATTATTAATAGCTTTGAGCGGATATGCTCAAAACAAGGATACGGCAAAGGCAGATAGAATGTTTGAAAGCTATCAATATGTCGGAGCTATAAAAGAATACGAGGCGTTAGTAAAGAATAAAAAAGCAGATGACTACGTTTATAAACGATTAGGAGATAGTTATTATCATCTGTTTGATATGGATAAAGCAATCCAATATTACGCTCAGGCAGTCAAAAAAGATCAAAAAGACCCTGAAATTTATTATAACTACGCACAGGCTTTAAAGACCAAAGGAAAGTATGAAGATGCAAACAAACAGATGGACAAGTTTGCAAGTCTTAGCCCAAGCGATCAAAGAGCCCAAGCCCACAGAGCTAACCCGAATTATATTCCGAGTTTACAGTCAAAAGAAAAGTTGTTTGATGTAACCCAAGCGAAAATAAACAAACAAGGAAGCAATTCTTTCGGAGCAGTTTTAGGAGATGACAATATTGTTTTCTTTACGAGTGACCGAACAGGTAAGACAGACAAAAGTGGTACAGGACAACCACATCTGAATATTTTCCAATCCGTATATTCAGCAGATGGTGCATTATCGGAGCCAACTTCGGTAAGCGACCTTAACTCGAAATTTCACGATGGACCTGTAGCAGTTAGTACAGACGGAAAAGTAATGTACTTTTCAAGAGATGGACATGCAGAACATACTTTTGAAAAGGTAAAAGAAAATAATCGCACGGAACTACAATTAGCAAAAGTAGGAATATATAGAGCAGAGAAAAAAGATGGAAAATGGACAAACATTAAACCACTTCCGTTTAATAGCACAGATTACAACGTAGGTAATCCGAGTTTGAGCAAAGACGGAAAAACACTTTACTTTGCTTCTGATATGCCTGGAGGTTTAGGAGGTTCTGATATTTGGAAAGTAGAGGTAAAAGGTGCAGGAAGTTATGGAAAACCTGTAAACTTAGGAGATAAAGTAAACACAGCAGGAAGAGAAGGATTCCCTTTTATTGGAGATGACGGAACACTTTATTTTGCTTCAAGCGGAAGACAAGGATTCGGAGGACTTGATGTATTCAAGTTAGAGCCTAAAGCAAACCAAGCTGTAAATTTAGGAAAACCAGTAAATAGCGAAAAAGACGATTTTTCTTTTACCTTCAACCAATCGAAAGAAATAGGATTTGTGTCGTCGAATAGGGCAGGAGAAGACAATATTTATTACGTACACCCGATTTGTGGTAGAGATGCTCTTGTGATAGTAAAAGATGCAAAAACAGGAGAAGTACTTGCTGATGCAAGTGTTTCAATCTTAGATGATAAAAAGAACACTATTGAATCGCAAACTACATCGGCAAAAGGAACTACAAACTTCTATACAGAGTGTAAGAAAGAATACGCTTTACAGGCAAGTAAGTCAAATTACGAACCAAATACTGTAGTGCTGGCAAGTTCTGAAAAAGGAGGTAAAACAGAAACAGTAATTTTATTGACTCCAATCGAAGTGATTGTTACTGTTGATGAGGTAATTCTAAATCCTATCTTCTTCGAATTTGACAAGAGCAACATTACAGAACAAGGAGCACAAGAGCTTGACAAACTTGTAAAAGTGATGACGGTTGATTATCCGGAAATGGTAATTTTTGTAAAATCGCATACAGATAGCAAAGGTAGTGACCTTTATAACGAGAACCTCTCTGAGCGTAGGGCTCAATCGACAGTTCAGTATATCATCTCTAAAGGAGTTAACAAAGAAAGAATTACAGGTAAAGGATTCGGAGAGTATGAGCCGAAAGTTGATTGTGAAGATGACTGTACCGAAGAAGAAGACGCTATGAACAGAAGGTCAGAGTTTATTATTGTAAGCGGAGGCCCACAAGAATAATCAAGACAAGACAAAATTAATTATTAAAAATCCGATGACTATATAGTAGTTATCGGATTTTTTTATTTTACTTGATAAAATATAAAATGTTTGTACGTTTGTTTCTGAAAAAACGAATTTCAAGTCGTACTTTTGCACTGTGTTTCTTCATATTTGGTACAATGAAAAATTTCTTTCCTACTTCCGTAAAAATTGCTTTAGTTTTAGTTTATCTGGTAATCATAGCAGGTGCTTTGGTGCGAATGACAGGCTCAGGAATGGGTTGTCCTGATTGGCCAAAGTGTTTCGGATATTACATTCCTCCGACTGACGAAAAAGAGCTTCTTTTTCAACAAGATAAAGAATTTAAAAAAGGGCAAGTAATTATTTATAACGAAAAACTATTCGTAGCAAAACAAGATTTTACAACCTCAGAGGTTTTTCAGGACGATGATTGGAAAGTATATACCAAGCATGACTATGCTGTTTTTAATGTATATCACACCTGGACGGAATATATAAATCGACTTTTTGGAGCATTGGCAGGATTGGGTTGTTTTGTTATGGCTATTTTGTCTTTTTCTTATTGGAGAGAAAAGAAAAAAGTCGTTTTATTGTCGTGGTTAGTGGTTTTTATGATGGGCTTTCAGGCTTGGCTAGGAGCAACTGTTGTATATTCGGTACTGAATCCGGTTAAGATTACAATTCATATGGTTATGGCACTTGTGATTGTAGCGGTGATTCTGTATATCTTGCATTTGGTCAAGCCAAAATCTGTTCAACTTAAAAAAGATGGAATATTTTCCAAATTACTTTGGGCTTCCTTGTTCTTTAGTTTGATACAAATTGTGCTTGGTACACAAGTTCGCCAGTTTGTGGATACTCAAGTCAAAAAGTTTGGATATGACGATATGAGTCTTATTTTGACAGAGCCACCTCTTAATTTTTACTTGCACAGAACTTTTACCTTTTTGGTAGTAGGGGTTGCGATTTATATGTTTTTCCGTAACCGAAAATTACAACTTGGTTTTTCTAAAATGAATTGGATAATGCTTCTTTTCGGGTTGGAGGTAATTTCGGGAGTAATGATGTATTATCTTGATTTTCCTTTCGGAATGCAAACCCTGCATTTGGTTGTAGCTTCTTTGCTCTTCGGAGTTCAGGTTTATATGATTTTAGAGAATCGTTCGGCTAAGGCTGTGCAAGGAGGTAATTGATTTTTTAAGCTGAGTTTTAAACTCTTTTTTTCCATTCTCGAAAGGATTTTTCCAGATAAAAAAAGTCTCGCAAATGCGAGACTTTTTTAGTAATATTTCCAAATTCTTTTAGTCAACTAAAATAACAGCTTTGTTATCTTTCATCTCAAGAGTTCCTGAGTCAATCATAAGCGCGTATTTGTTACCTTCTTTAACAAATTTATCTTCGTGTGAAGTGCTTTTGCTGAATGAATTCGCTTCTATTTTCACTTTTCCTTTGGTCAATACTGCAACGATAGCTGCGTGATTGTTCAACATTTGAAATTCTCCATTTGTTCCCGGAACCGTTACAGAAACTACCTCTCCCGAAAACAACGATACTTCTGGTGATATGATATCTAATTTCATAGTATTAGTATTAAGCATTAAGTATCAAGTATTAAGACATTTCAATACTGAATACTGTAAACTCATTAAGCCTCTGCTAACATTTTTTGTCCTGCTTCGATTACATCTTCAATAGTTCCTTTCAGGTTGAAAGCTGCTTCCGGTAAATGGTCAAGCTCTCCGTCAATAATCATATTGAATCCTTTGATGGTGTCCTTGATATCAACCAAAACTCCCGGAATACCCGTGAACTGCTCTGCTACGTGGAACGGTTGCGATAAGAAACGTTGAACACGTCTTGCCCTTGATACAGATAGTTTATCTTCCTCAGAAAGCTCTTCCATACCAAGAATCGCAATGATATCTTGAAGCTCTTTATATTTTTGTAGAATGTTTTTTACTCTTTGAGCACAATCATAGTGGTCTTTTCCTAAGATTTCAGGAGTAAGAATTCTCGATGTTGAATCTAGTGGATCAACAGCAGGATAAATTCCAAGTTCTGCAATTTTACGAGAAAGTACCGTTGTTGCATCAAGGTGGGCAAAGGTAGTAGCCGGTGCAGGGTCGGTCAAGTCATCTGCAGGAACGTAAACCGCCTGTACTGATGTAATTGATCCCTTTTTTGTTGAAGTAATACGCTCTTGCATTGCTCCCATCTCGGTAGCCAATGTAGGTTGGTAACCCACAGCTGATGGCATACGTCCCAAAAGAGCCGAAACCTCTGAACCTGCCTGTGTGAAACGGAAGATATTATCCACGAAGAAAAGTACGTCTTTTCCTTGAGAATCTCCTGCTCCGTCACGGAAATATTCTGCAATGGTAAGTCCCGAAAGAGCAACTCTTGCACGAGCTCCAGGTGGCTCATTCATCTGTCCGAAAACGAAAGTAGCTTTCGATTCTTTCATCAGTTCTTTATCTACTTTGGATAAATCCCATCCACCTTCTTCCATAGAGTGCATAAAATCGTCTCCGTATTTGATAATTCCTGACTCCAACATCTCACGAAGCAAATCGTTTCCTTCACGAGTACGCTCTCCAACTCCAGCAAAAACGGAAAGACCTCCGTGTCCTTTTGCGATGTTGTTGATAAGCTCTTGGATAAGTACGGTTTTACCTACTCCAGCTCCTCCGAAAAGTCCAATTTTTCCTCCTTTTGCATAAGGCTCGATAAGGTCGATTACTTTAATTCCTGTGAAAAGAACTTCGGTAGAAGTAGAAAGATCTTCAAATTTAGGAGCTTGTCTGTGAATTGGAAGTCCGTTTGAACCTTCTTTTGGTAAGTTCTCAAGACCATCAATAGCATCTCCGATTACGTTAAACAAACGTCCGTAGATGTTTTCTCCTACAGGCATTTGAATAGGTGCTCCCGTAGCAACAACCTCAACTCCTCTGCTCAATCCGTCAGTTGAGTCCATCGAAATGGTACGAACCATATTTTCTCCGATGTGCGATTGAACCTCAAGAACCAATTTAGAACCGTCTGCTTTGGTTACTTCTAACGAATCATAAATTCTTGGAAGCTCTGCATTTTGAGCCTCAAACACAACATCGATAACCGGCCCGATGATTTGTGCTACTTTACCTATTGTTTTAGACATAACGTATCTATTTATTAAACAGCTATTTATTTTAATTAAATCACTTTTGATTTTCGTGGTGCAAAGATAGTTTTTTTTGACAAAGAATAAAATACAAAAACCAATTTTTATGAATTTTCGCTAAAATCCCTTTAAACTGATGTAGCTCGACTTATAAATTGCTTGTTTTTGGTAATTTTCTTTTAAGAAGTTCAGGAGACTTCGGTTGGGTAACTTTAATAAGAAGTATTATCAATTACTCCATTTTAGACGAAAGCTCAAACCAACGTTCTTCTTTTTCTTCTAATGATTTGATGATTTTTTGAAGTTCGTTGGCTTTGGTTTCAATCTTGTCATCTGATACTTTTCCTTCAGAGAATTCTTGTTCGATTTGCTTTTTCTGATATTCTAAATCTTTGATTTCACGTTCTATTTTCTGGAATTCTTTCTGCTCGTTAAACGAAAGTGATTTTTTAGATTGCTGTTCTTTCCAATTGTTTTTAGTAGTCGAATTTTCTGCTTTTTCTTCTTTTACGGGTTCTGCCGAATCCTCATAACTTCTAAAATCAGAATAGTTTCCAGGGAAATCCTCTATTTCTCCTTCGCCTCTAAAAACAAATAAATGATCGACGATTTTATCCATAAAATAACGATCGTGAGAAACTACCAAAAGACAACCCGGATAATCTAAAAGGAAGTTTTCCAATACATTTAACGTCACGATATCCAAATCGTTGGTAGGCTCATCGAGAATCAAAAAATTCGGATTTTGAATCAAAACCGTACACAGATACAATCGTTTTAATTCTCCTCCAGATAGCTTTTCGACATAATCGTGTTGCTTTTTTCTGTCGAATAAAAAGCGTTCCAAAAGTTGTCCAGCCGAAATAGTTCTACCCTTAGTAAGCGGAATATATTCGCCAAATTCTTTGATGATATCAATTACTTTTTGTTCCGGTTTTGGGTTGATGCCACTTTGGGTGTAATAACCGATTTTGATGGTTTCTCCGATTACCACTTTCCCTGAATCAGGCGGAATAGTTTGCGTCAGAATATTCAAGAAAGTTGATTTTCCGGTTCCGTTTTTCCCGATAATTCCGATGCGTTCGCCTTTATTGAAAGTATAGTCAAATCCGTTTAGGATTACTTTGTCGTTATATTTTTTAGAAACTTTGTGAAGCTCAATAATCTTGCTTCCCATTCGTTCCATATTGATTTCTAACTCTACCTGATGTTCTTTTCGTCTGGAATGTGCTTTTTCTTGGATTACATAAAAATCATCCTGACGAGATTTTGATTTGGTAGTTCTTGCTTTGGGCTGACGTCGCATCCAATCAAGCTCTTTTACATATAGGTTTTTGGCTTTATCAATAGATGCATTTTCGGCTGCTACTCGTTCTTCTTTTTTGGTCAGATAATACGAATAATTCCCTTTGTATTGATAGAGTTGTCCGTTTTCAAGTTCGATAATTTCGTTACAAACTCGCTCCAAAAAATAGCGGTCGTGAGTGACCATAAAGAGCGTAATGGGCTCTTTGGCGAAGTAATTCTCCAGCCATTCAATCATTTCTAAATCCAAATGGTTCGTAGGCTCATCGAGAATCAACAAATCGGGTTTGTTGAGCAAGATGATAGCTAGTGCCAAACGTTTTTTTTGCCCTCCCGATAGGCTTTTTACTTTGAGTTTAAGGTCTTCTAATTTTAGTTTAAAAAGAATTTGTTTGTATTGTGTTTCAAAATCCCAAGCGTTGTGCAAATCCATTTTGTCGAAGGCTTTTTGATAAGCCTCTTCATCTTCAGGGTTTTCGAGTGCTTTTTCGTATTGTTCGATAACTTTCAGAACCATATTATCTGAAGCAAAAATACTTTCTTCGATAGTGAGTTCCGGATTTAGCTTAGGTTCTTGAGAAAGGAAAGCCATTTTAATTTCTTTTCTCATAATAACCTGACCTGAATCGGGCATATCTTCGCCTGTAATGATTTTGAGAATAGATGTTTTTCCGGTTCCGTTTTTGGCTACAAACGCAATTTTTTGGTCTTTGTTGATTCCGAACGAAAGGTCTTTAAACAAGACTCTTTCACCATACGATTTTGATATATTTTCGACAGAAAGGTAATTCATTTTTTGATTTACAGTTTACAGACGATATTTATTGGGTTTTTTGTTTGTTTCGCAGCTATTGAATGTGAAGCAATCAGTTATATCTGTATAAATTTAATTTTTATACTTTATTCATCTGTGCATCTGTGACTGAAAGCATAATGTGCCTATTGTTTTTTAACGAATTTGGTCAGAATAACAATAGATTGTCCTTCGATTTTCCCTTCGATTTGCTCGTGGTTGTCGTGAACCAAACGTATGTTTCGGACTGCCGTTCCTATTTTTGCGTTAAGCGTAGAGCCTTTTACGTCTAAATCTTTGATAAGCGTTACGGTATCTCCGTTTATCAGAATGTTTCCGTTGCAGTCTTTGTGCAACTGAGAGGCTTCTGCCAAATGATCGCCTGTCTTTTCTGCCCAAGCAAGGGTTTCTTGGTCAAGATACATCATATCAAGAGCATCAGCAGCCCAACTTTCGTTTCTGAAACGGCTGAGCATTCTCCACGAAACAACTTGAACAGCAGGGACTTCGCTCCACATAGAGTTCAACAAAAAAACCTCCCAGAATTTACTGTCTAATTCTTCTTTTTTTTCAATCTGGTTCAGGCATTTTTCGCAAATCAGAATAGAGCCGTTTGCATCGGAATTTGGAGCAAACGGCACTTCATATATTACAAGATTTTCGGTACTCCCGGATAGTTCGCATTGGTTTGAACTCCTTTGTTTTAGTTGGTCTTCTATTTTCATAATGGGCTTAAAATTAAAACGGCAAATGTACGGATTTTAATTGGGTCAGAGTACATAAACTTTGGTTTAAAAAACCGATCTGAAGACTTATCATTTTTTATTACTAAACTAAAGGTTTCCCAGTTATAATTTTGCTTGTCGTGTATGTGTCATTTTTCAATATAATTCCTTACATTTTTATATGAAACAAATTCGTTCCACACGGCTTTTTTAACTTCAGCTACAAGTTTCATTTGATGTTTTGGTAAGATTAGTTCGTTTATATTTTTCTACTTGGTTGTTTTCTAAGATAATATACAACTCATAAACACTTCAATGATACAAATTAAAAACTCTAAGTTTTGTTTTTTTATTATTGTTGTACAATTTTTATATCAGGTGTTTTAAACTTTTGTTTTAGCCAGCGGTCTATTTTGTTTACATCAATTTCTCCTTGATTGATACTGTCTTTTTGATACAGCAAAACAGTAACTGTTTTTGTAGAATCAGTGTTTAGATTTGTGATGTGTTTACCAATGGATACGTCTTTGAGTTCGGGGAACAATATGGAAATTTCTTTTATCGTTTCTGTGTTATCAATCTTATATATGTTCAGCTCATTTTTAAGATTATTAATTGTGACATCTTTTTCGGATAGAACTTTATTTTGATTTCCCAACTCGCTCAAAATTTCCTTTTTTAAATCTTTTGTGTCTTGCTTGATTGAAAGTTCTGTGTTGGTAATTCCGTAATAGGTTAGTTTTTGGTTGAGTAAATTCAGTTCTTCGTCAGAGAATTTTTTGGTTAAAAAAGCAAGTTCGATTTTTTTTGGATTCGAATTAAATTTCGTTTGCTTAAAAATTAGCGTATAACCATTATTCAAAAACTCATTTGTGATAAACTGCTCTACATTTTGGCTGTATTTTCTTTCCTGAAAAAGACTGTAAGCCAAATAAAAACTGGGAATTATCATTACTAAAATTAAAAATGTAATTCCGTATCGGATTTGTTTTTCGAATTTAGTATTTAGTGTTTTTAGTGGTTTATATTTTAGGTATTTGATTATCAGAAAAGTAGCGATGCAGATAAAAAAACAATTGATTGTGTATAAGTAAAACGCTCCAAAGAAATAAGTAAAATTCGCAGTAGCTAAGCCATATCCTGCCGTACAAAGTGGTGGCATTAGTGCCGTTGCTATGGCTACTCCGGGAATCGGATTTCCTTTTTCGACCCTTGTCAGTGCGATGATTCCTACCAAACCACCAAAAAAAGCAATCATCACATCATAAATATTGGGCGAAGTTCTTGCCAGCAATTCTGATTGTGTTTCTTTGAACGGACTTATAAAAAAATAAACTGTGGCTACCAGTAAACTAACAAGGGTAGCAATAAGTAAGTTTTTGGCTGATTTTTTTAATAAATCAAAATCGTAGATTGCCAAGGCAAGTCCTGTTCCTACAATAGGTCCCATCAATGGTGAGATAAGCATAGCACCAATTACAACCGCTGTTGAGTTTACATTCAGCCCAACGGAAGCAATTACGATGGCACAAGCCAAAATCCAGAGATTAGAACCGCGAAAAGAGATGTTGGATTTTATGTTTTCTAAAACCCTTTCTTTTTTCTCTTCTCCACTATGCAGGTCTATATAATCAAAGATTTTTCTGTTCATATTCTCTATTCTTAAAAGTTAAAGATGGTTTTTTGTGATATCAAGCCTTAGCCAAAGTTTGTGTTTTTTATTATTTAAGACACGGATAACGACAGCTTGTGAAAAAATCCTTACCGACTTTCAAATATAGTATAAATTCTAAAACTTTCTTTAAAAAAATAAACCTCCTTAAAATTGCTTTAAAAGAGGTTGAGTTTTTATGTTTTTAAAGATTATTTGGAAAAATGAAAGGTTGTGCAACGGTTACGGTTGGCGTGTGGTAACCCATAAGTGTACGCAATAGTACAAATTAAATCGAAAACGTCAAAATTTTGTTAAAAAATATTTCTAAATAATAGTAAAACAAGTCTTTACAGGGTGTAGAACAAGTCATCATGATTCATAAAAAAAGCCTTTCTGAAGATATTTCAAAAAGGCTTTTTGTATTGGTATTCTTAAAAAAGGTTTAAGAGTTTTGTGCTTTAAAGGCTTTTAGTTTTTCGGTAAGTTTCGGCACTACCTCGAAAGCGTCTCCTACCACTCCGTAATCGGCAACTTTAAAGAAAGGAGCCTCAGGGTCAGTATTGATAGCTACTTTTACTTTGGAGGCGTTGATTCCTGCAATGTGCTGGATAGCTCCCGAAATTCCCACAGCAATGTATAGGTTCGAGGCTACGGGTTTTCCGGTTTGTCCTACGTGCTCAGAATGAGGCCTCCAACCCAAATCGGAAACCGGTTTCGAACAAGCAGTTGCAGCTCCGAGAACTTCTGCCAACTCTTCGAGCATTCCCCAGTTTTCAGGTCCTTTAAGTCCACGTCCTCCCGAAACAACAACTTCTGCATCTGCAATAGTTACTTTTCCTGTAATTTTTTCAACTGATTCTACTTTTACAGAGAAATCCGCATCGCTTAATTCAGGTGCAAAACTCTCTTCTGAAAGACTTGCGGCACTCTCAACTAATCCGAAAGAGTTTTTGGCAATAGCCAATAATTTCACATCAGTAGTAATTTCTGTATAGCTAAACGCTTTCATCGAGTAGGCATTTCGCTTAACTACAAAGGGCGAAATGTTTTCAGGGAGTGCAACAACATTTGAAGCATACCCTGCTTCGAGCCCGATTGCTAAAAGCGGAGCTAAATATAAGCTATCTGTAGTCGAGGCTACCAAAACGATTTTTGCACCTTCTTTTTGAGCGGCTTGTTTTACAACATTGGCATATCCTCTGGCACTGAAAGATTTCAGTTTATCATCAGTTACTTTTAGTACTTTGCTTACTCCATAAGTTCCTAAAGCAGAAACATCATTTGCATTAACAGTAACGGCAGTAACGGTAGTTCCTGTTTGGTCTGCCACTTTTTTAGCATACGAAGCAAGCTCGAAAGCTACTTTTTTTAATTTTCCTTCTGCTGATTCAGCATATATAATAATTGACATATTTTTTTGGTTTTGAGTTTTGAATTATAAGAATGGCTTAACGGTTAAATAAATCAACGATTAAACAACTTAAATAACTTTAGCTTCGTTGTGCAACAAGTTGATTAATTCATCAAGATTATCAGGACTTACCAATTTTACAGCCGATTTTGGTGCCGGTTTTTCAAACTTGACCGTTTTGGTGTTTTGAGCAGCTCCCACAGGTTCAGTTACTGTAATTTGTTTAGTACGTGCTGTCATAATTCCTCTCATATTCGGGATTCTTAAATCTTTTTCTTCAACAATTCCCTTTTGTCCTGCAATTACAAGTGGCAAAGAAGCAGAAAGTGTTTCTTTTCCTCCGTCAATCTCTCGGGTAACTTTAGCGGTATTTCCATCAATTTCGATTCCTGTGCAAGAGTTTACAAAGTTTGTTCCAAGCAAAGCAGCTATCATTCCCGGAACCATTCCTCCGTTGTCGTCCAAAGATTCTTTTCCTGCAATTACCAAATCATAACTGTTGTTTTTAACAATTTCGGCAATTTGTTTAGCCACGAAAAATCCGTCAGTCGGATTGGCATTTACACGTATAGCCTCATCTGCTCCAATAGCTAAAGCCTTACGGATTGTAGCTTCTGTTTCGGCTAATCCTACATTGATAACCGTAACGCTTGCTCCTTGTTTTTCTTTGAACCAAATGGCTCTTGTCAGTCCAAATTCATCATTCGGATTGATAACGAATTGCACTCCGTTTTTGTCAAATTCAGCATCACCGTTCACAAAATTAATTCTCGATGTAGTATCCGGAACATGGCTGATACAAACTAATATCTTCATGGGTTTATGATTAAATTATGTACTTTTTATAAATCGGTTACGAAGTTACTGCTTTTTTGACAAACACCAAAAATTATACACACATCTGCATACAAAAAGCACAAATAATTCTTTATCTTTATAGCCTTTGCTTTAACCTGATTTTAAAAGCCAAGCAAAACTTTTCTTTTACAAATCTGCATACGTCATTATCTTGTGTTTATTTTTTTGACTTTCATTCTAAAAGCAGTACTTTCGCAACTCAAAACAAATACTTCAAAATACAATGAAACATATTCCGCTTAGGCACATTCACGAGGCTCTTGGAGCAAAAATGGTTGATTTTGCAGGATTTTATATGCCTGTTCAATACGAAGGCGTTAATCTCGAACACGAAACCGTCCGTAAAGGCGTGGGGGTATTTGATGTTTCGCACATGGGAGAATTTCTTTTAACAGGCGAAAACGCATTGGCTCTTATCCAAAAAGTTTGTTCAAACGACGCTTCGGTTATCGAAATAGGTAAAGCTCAATATTCTTGTCTTCCGAACGAAAACGGAGGAATTATAGATGATTTGATTATCTACCGAATGAAAGAAAATCAATATCTTTTGGTGGTAAATGCCTCAAATATTGACAAAGATTGGGAGTGGATTTTTAAACACAACGATATGGGAGTTGAAATGCGAAACCTTTCTGATGATTACTCGCTCCTTGCCATTCAAGGTCCCAAAGCGGTTGAGGCTATGCAAAATCTGACTTCGGTAAACTTGTCCGAAATTCCGTATTATAGTTTTAAAGTCGGAGATTTTGCAGGAATCGAAAATGTGATTATTTCTGCGACAGGCTATACCGGTTCAGGAGGATTTGAGATTTATTGCAAAAATGAAGAAGTAGAGCAAATCTGGAATAAGGTTTTTGAAGCAGGTAAAAACTTTGGAATCAAACCCATCGGATTAGCGGCTCGTGACACCTTACGTCTGGAAATGGGCTTTTGTTTGTATGGAAACGATATAGACGATACCACTTCGCCTTTAGAGGCAGGATTGGGGTGGATAACAAAATTTACTAAAGATTTCGTAAACTCCGAAAACCTGAAAAAACAAAAAGAAGAAGGCGTAAAACGCAAGTTGGTCGGATTCGAATTAGTGGAAAGAGGAATCCCAAGACACGATTACGAAATTGCAGATGCAAACGGAAACATCATAGGAAAAGTAACTTCGGGAACGATGGCTCCGTCGCTCGGAAAAGGAATCGGACTCGGATACGTAACTACCGAAAACAGCAAAGCAGACACCGAAATTTTTATAAAAATCAGAAACAACAACGTAAAGGCCAAAGTAGTCAAAACACCTTTTTATAAAAAATAAATTTTTCTTCTATCTCCCTTTCAAAAAAAGAGAGGGGGATAAATTATTTTTAAAATTCTCCTCTCATTTCTCACAACAGAGAACATTTTTTTAACCCTGATTCTATAGTGTACATAAGTAGGTAGTTCTGCTCTAAAGATTTTGTTTAGCTTATACTTTTTTAATAATAGCTAAATTTCTATAAAAGAAAGCTACAAGCTTTGATTTGTGGGGGTAATTTCTAAGAAAATAAATTTAAACGGCCTCTAAACAAAATTATTTTGGCACAGCACTCAAAAAAATAGTATTTTTGCTTGTTGTAAATAGTAGAATTTCTATTCCGATTTTTCGGATTCTATATAAAAGAAAGGTAAGATATGGCTTGTGCAAGTTGCTCGACAAAGGGTGGCTCTGCTCCTAAAGGATGTAACAATCACGGAAGTTGCGGAACTGATTCCTGTAATAAATTAAGTGTATTCGACTGGTTGTCGAATATGTCATCTTCTAACGAATCTCTGTTTGATGCGGTTGAGGTTCGTTTTAAAAACTCCCGAAAAGAGTTTTTAAGAAATGCAGATAAATTGTCTTTAAATGTCGGAGATGTGGTAGCCACAGAGGCCTCCCCCGGGCACGACATAGGTGTTGTATCACTTACGGGAGAGTTGGTAAAAATCCAAATGAAGAAAAAGGGAATAGATCCCGAGAGCAGTATTCCGAAAATTTACCGAAAAGCCAACCAAAAAGATATTGATGTTTGGACATCTTTCCGATTGAGAGAAGATAAAGTTCAGATAAGAGCTCGTGAAATCGCACTCCATCTGAATTTGCAAATGAAAATTTCTGATATTGAATTTCAAGGAGACGGTTCAAAAGCCATTTTTTATTATACAGCAGAAGAAAGAGTTGATTTTCGTCAACTTATTAAAGAATTTGCCAGAGAATTTAACACTCGTATCGAGATGAAACAAATCGGATTTCGTCAAGAGGCTTCTCGTTTGGGTGGAATTGGCTCGTGCGGAAGAGAATTGTGTTGCTCGACGTGGCTTACAGATTTCCGAAGTGTTAATACATCGGCTGCACGCTATCAGCAGTTGAGCCTTAACCCTCAAAAATTAGCCGGACAATGCGGAAAACTCAAATGCTGCCTAAATTACGAATTAGACAGCTATATGGACGCTTTAAAGAATTTCCCGAGTACTGATACGGTTTTACGAACAGAAAAAGGAGATGCTTATTGCCAGAAAATTGATATTTTCAAAGAGTTGATGTGGTTTACTTATCGAGAAAATACGGCTCAATGGTATGTGCTTTCTACTTCAAAAGTAAAGGAAATTGTAGAGACCAATAAGCAAGGCAACAAAGTTGCTGCGATAGAAGATTATGTTACTGAAACAAACGATCCTGACAATACAAAATTTAAAGATTCGATGGGGCAGGAGAGTTTAACAAGATTTGACACCCCGAAAAATAAGAAAAAAAGCTCAAGTAGAAATCGCAAATACAAAAGCAAGAAAAAATGAAAACAAGACTTCAATTTTCCGGCTTTTTAGCATTATTCTTTCTCACAGTATCTTGCAGTGATAAAAAACAAGTGTTTCAGAGCTACAAATCAGTCGGGAAATCTTGGCACAAAGACAGCATAGTGAGTTTTGAGTTCGAAGCCAAAGATACGCTGATGTCGTATAATTTATTTTTGAATGTAAGAGCCAATGCAAATTATCCGTTCAGCAATATATTTCTGATTGCTTCTATCGAAAGCCCTGACGGACAAATTAAGAAAGACACTTTGGAATATACAATGGCTTCGCCTGACGGAACAATGCTTGGAAACGGATTTTCTGACATTAAAGAAAGCAAATTGTGGTTCAAAGAAAATTATAACTTTTCCGAAACGGGAAAATATACTTTTAAAATCGAACAGGCTTTAAGAAATCGAAACGAGGTAGAAGGAGTTGAAAAATTAGAGGGAATTTCTGATGTAGGCTTCAGTATTGAATATGCAATAAGCGATAAACAGTAGTTGGTAACGGTATTAAAATACGAAGATATTTAACCAATAATAGAATGGCAAAGAAAAAGGCAACTAACGACTTTTCAAAATGCATCAAATGGTTTTGGGGGCTTTTCGCAGGAGCAATTGCCTTTGTAGCCTTACTTTTCTTGTTGGCTTCGGTTGGATCTTTTGGAGAGATGCCAACTTTCGAAGAATTAGAAAATCCGTCCTCGAATCTGGCTTCCGAGATTATTTCATCTGATGGGAAAACCATCGGAAAACTATACCTGAACGAGAATAGAACTCCCGTAAAATATGAAGATTTATCACAAAACCTGATAGATGCACTAATAGCTACGGAAGACGAACGCTTTCATAAGCACTCCGGAATTGATGCCCGAGGAACGGTCAGAGCAGCTGTTTTTATGGGAAAAAAAGGAGGAGCAAGTACCATTACACAACAGTTGGCAAAACTACTTTTTCACGGAGAGCGTTCGGGAAATATTTTCAATCAATTAACCCAAAAAATCAAAGAATGGATTATTGCTGTTCGTTTGGAAAAACGATATACCAAGCAGGAAATTCTGACAATGTACCTCAATCAAGTAGACTTTGTTAATAATGCGGTAGGGATTCGTTCTGCTTCAAGAATTTATTTTTCTAAAGAACCTAAAGACCTCAACAAAGAAGAAGCAGCTGTTTTGGTCGGAATGCTCAAAAATCCTTCTTTATTTAACCCAAGACGTAGGGTAGAACTGACAACAGACAGAAGAAATACCGTTTTGGGACAAATGCTCAAAAATGACTTTATATCTCAATCCGAAAAAGATTCCCTGCAAAACCTTCCGTTAGAACTCAAATATTCACCTGAATCTCACAACGAAGGAATTGCCACCTACTTCAGAGAATACCTGAGAGAATATTTGAGGAAATGGGCTAAAGAAAACCCAAAAGAAGACGGAACACATTACAACATCTATCGAGACGGACTTAAAATTTACACAACCATCGATTCGCGAATGCAGGCCTATGCAGAAGAAGCCGTTACGACACATTTGTCAAATTTGCAAGAAGAATTCTTCATTCATTTCAAAGACCGAAAGAATGCTCCTTTTGTAGATTTGACAGATGAGCAAACCGAAAGAATTTTGATGCAGGCAATGAAAAATTCTGAGCGTTGGAGGTTGATGAAGGAACAAGGAAAATCAGAGAGTGAAATCAAAAAATCGTTCGAAATTCCAACCGAAATGACAGTCTTTTCATGGAAAGGAGGAGAAATAGATACGCTTATGACTCCTTTAGATTCCATTCGATATTACAAACATTTCTTGCGAACAGGAATGATTTCTGTAGAACCTCAAACAGGGTACATCAAGGCTTGGGTCGGAGGAATTGATCACAAATACTTTAAATACGACCACGCAAAACAAGGAGCAAGGCAAGTAGGCTCAACTTTCAAGCCGTTTGTGTACGTAACAGCTATCGAACAATTGCACAAATCGCCTTGTGACAGTATTATAGATGCTCCGTTTACGATACCGGAAGGAAAATGGGGTGCCTCTCATGACTGGACTCCCAAAAACTCTTCAGGAAAATTTATTGGAGCAACTACTTTAGACAACGCTTTGGCAAATTCTATCAATACTGCCTCTGCCAAACTCATAGATATGGTCGGTCCGAGAGCAGTGATTGATATGACCAAAAAGTTAGGAGTAAGCTCAAATATACCTGAACAGGTAGCTATTTCGCTCGGATCAGTAGATATATCGGTTCATGATATGGTGGCTGCTTACAGTACTTTTGCCAATATGGGAGTATATATTAAGCCCCAAACCATAATCAGGATAGAAGACAAAAACGGAAAAGTTCTTTTCGAACACATTCCACAGCCCAAAGACGTATTGAGCAAAGATGTTTCGTATGCTGCTATAAAACTTTTGGAAGGTGTAACTCGGGGAGGAAGCGGAACCCGACTTCGAACAACCGGAAAAATGGGAGGCTATTACAAAAGAGTAACCGGACATCCTTGGGGCTTTACCAACCCTATTGCAGGAAAAACCGGAACTACTCAAAATCAATCTGATGGGTGGTTTATGGGAATGGTTCCGAATTTAGTAACGGGAGTTTGGGTCGGAAACGAAGATAGGGCAGCTCACTTCAGGAACATTACCTACGGACAAGGAGCTACAATGGCACTCCCGATTTGGGCTATTTATATGAAGAAATGCTACGAAGACAAAACATTAAACGTATCTAAAGACGAATTCGAAAAGCCGAAAAACTTAGCTCCGTGGGCAGAGTGCAAATCGGTAGTTAATGACTCTATCCAAGAAACACTAATAGACCTTAACGAGTTTGGTATTTAGATTTATTTAAAGAAGAACTTCATGAAAAAAGAAACTCCGTTAATGAAACAATACAACAGCATCAAGGCAAAATACCCTGATGCTTGTTTGCTTTTCAGGGTAGGAGATTTTTACGAAACTTTCGGAGAAGATGCTGTAAGAGCAGCTCGCATTCTGGGAATAACCCTCACTAAAAGAGGAAATGGAAGCGAGTCAGAAACTGCTCTGGCAGGATTTCCACATCATTCTTTGAACACCTATTTACCGAAATTGGTCAAAGCAGGACTTCGCGTAGCGATTTGCGATCAACTCGAAGATCCGAAAATGACCAAAACCATCGTAAAACGAGGCGTAACAGAACTCGTTACTCCTGGAGTTGCGATGAATGATGAAGTCTTGAGTGCTAAAACCAATAACTTTTTGGCTTCGATTTATTTTGGAAAAATAGCTATCGGAATTTCGTTTTTGGATGTTTCGACCGGAGAGTTTTTGACTTCGGAAGGAAACAGAGATTACATCGATAAATTACTACAAAACTTCAATCCGAGTGAGATTCTAATTGCCAAACATTTCAAAAAGGATTTCAAAGATGCTTTCGGAGAAAATTACAACACATTTTATCTGGAAGATTGGATTTATAAGCAAGATTATGCTCTTGAGAACCTAACCAATCATTTTCAAACCAATTCGCTTAAAGGTTTCGGGATTGAAGATTTGACAAATGGAATCATTGCTTCGGGAGCGATTCTGTACTATTTGTCCGAAACACAACACAACAAAATTGCACACATAACCTCCATCAGCAGAATTATCGAAGATGGATACGTGTGGATGGATAGATTTACTGTTCGAAATTTAGAGTTATACACCAGTCCGAACCTGAATGCGGTTACGCTCTTGGATGTGATTGACAAAACGATTTCACCAATGGGAGGACGACTTCTAAAAAGATGGTTGGCTTTCCCCTTAAAAGATAAAACCCGAATTGAAGAACGTCTTGATGTGGTGGACTACTTAAAATCAAATCAGGAAGTTTTGCAATCTATTCAGTATCAGATTAAACAAATTTCTGATTTGGAACGATTGATTTCGAAAATTGCAACCGGAAAGGCATCTCCCAAAGAAGTGGTATCGCTTAAAGATTCACTCAAAGCGATTCAGCCCATCAAAAAAACAGCTTCAGACAGCCAAGATAAATCCCTACAAAAAATCGGAAAAAACTTGGATTATTGCCAAGTGATTATTGATAAAATTACTGCTACGCTTAATCAAGAAGCTCCTGTTTCGATAAATAAAGGGAACGCGATTGCAAGTGGAGTAAGTCCAGAATTGGACGAACTTCGAAATATTTCTAATTCAGGAAAAGAATATCTGGAAGATTTAGAAAAAAGAGAATCCGAAAATACCGGGATTCCGTCTTTGAAAGTCGCTTTTAATAATATTTTTGGCTACTATATCGAAGTTCGGAATACGCATAAAGATAAAGTTCCGACTGAATGGATTCGCAAGCAGACTTTAGTCAGTGCAGAACGATACATAACCGAAGAACTTAAAGAATACGAAGCTAAAATCCTCGGAGCAGAAGAAAAAATTGCCGCTTTAGAATCGGAGATTTTCGAAAAGCTGATTATGTGGCTTTCAGGTTATATCAAACCGATTCAGACCAATGCGAGTCTGATTGCACAACTCGATTGTTTGTCAGGATTTGCTACGTTGGCAATTGAGAATAACTATTCTAAACCCGAAATCGCAAAAGATTTTTCCCTAGAAATTAAAGGCGGACGACATCCAGTTATCGAAAAACGACTTCCAATCGGAGTGCCTTACATCGCGAATGATTTGTATTTGGACAGACATTCGCAACAAATCATTATGATTACCGGACCGAATATGTCCGGAAAATCGGCTATTTTAAGACAAACAGCACTCCTTGTTTTACTGGCTCAAATCGGAAGTTTTGTTCCGGCCGACTCCTTAAAAACAGGTTTAGTTGATAAAATTTTTACCAGAGTGGGGGCTTCGGATAATATCTCGATGGGAGAATCAACTTTTATGGTGGAGATGAACGAAACCGCTTCGATTTTGAATAACTTATCCGAAAGAAGTTTGGTTTTGCTTGACGAAATTGGTCGAGGAACAAGCACTTATGACGGAGTGTCGATAGCTTGGGCCATTGCAGAGTACCTGCACCAACACCCGCATCAGCCTAAAACGCTTTTTGCAACGCATTATCACGAACTCAATCAGATGACCGAAATTTATGAACGCATCAAAAACTTCAACGTATCGGTCAAAGAAACCAAAGATTCGGTTTTATTTTTACGAAAACTTCAAGAAGGAGGTTCGGCTCACAGTTTCGGAATTCACGTAGCCAAAATGGCTGGAATGCCTCAAACGGTAGTTCAGAAAGCTCAAAAAATGCTGAAACAACTCGAGAAAAATCATTCATCAGAAAATATAAGTCCGACAAAAGATGATTTGCAACTTTCGTTTTTTAACTTAGATGACCCGCTTTTAGAGGATATTAAATCCGAAATCCTGAATTTGGACATCAATACTTTGACTCCGGTTGAAGCACTAATGAAGCTCAATAATATCAAAGGAATGTTGGAGAAGAAGTGAGCTTATGTCAAAACCTGGGGTGAGTTCTGATTGCTGTAACGAAGTATTTCCATAAAAACTTCTCGTTTAATTTCAAAAGCTCCTAATCGCTCTAAGTGTTCGTTGTAAATTTGACAATCTAAAAGCAGGTAGTTTTCTCGTTTAAGATAATCGTTGAGCCAGGCAAAGGCTGTCTTACTGGCATTAGAAACTTTAGAGAACATACTTTCTCCACAAAATATTTTGTTACCCAAATCAACTCCGTAAAGTCCTCCTACAAGTTCATTGTTTTGCCATATTTCTACGGATTTTGCATAACCTAAATGGTGGAGTTTAGTATAGACTTCAACAATTTCATTGTTTATCCACGTTCCGTTTTGTCCATTTCGCTTTATGGTTTGACAGTTTTTGATGACCTGTTCAAAATTTTGATTAAAAGTAATCTTAAAAATTCCTCTGTTAATGATGTTTCTCAGGCTTTTCGAAGGCTTATATTCTGACGGAATTACCACCATTCTGTATTCAGGACACCACCATGTTATGGGTTCGGAATCGTCATACCAAGGGAAAATTCCGCTTTTGTAAGCCAGTAGCAACCTTTCAACTGATAAATCTCCTCCAAAGGCAATAATTCCCGAACTGTGGGTATCTTCAACAGGAGGAAAATAGAGTTGGTTTTTAATCAGGTACATAGCAAATTATTAGGAGCACAAAAATAAACAAAATAAATGGAGTGTTCATAAACTGTTTTTACTCGTTTATATTTGGGTATTTTAACCTAAATTTGCTTTTCAAAACCTATATTTTGAAAAAAATAGAAAGCCTCCAAAATCCGTTGATTAAACATTTGGTTCAGTTGCAGGCCAAATCAAAAGTACGTAAACAAACTCAAACCTTTCTAATCGAAGGAATTCGTGAAATTTCGCTTGCCCTGAAAGGAAGTTACAAGGTACAAACGGTTTTGTTTTTACCGGATATTATTTCGGAGGTAGAAGTCAAAAGAACTATCCCAAACGGAATCGAGCTTATTGAAATTTCTTCCGAAGTTTACAAAAAATTGGCTTATCGGGATACCACGGAAGGAATTTTAGCCATAACTAAAACCAAATCTTTACGATTAGAAGACCTCAATTTACCCGAAAATCCGCTTGTTTTGGTGGCTGAAAGTTTAGAAAAACCCGGAAATCTCGGAGCTATTCTTCGCACAGCAGATGCTGCAAAATTAGATGCGGTTCTGATTGCCAATCCAAAATCGGATATGTACAACCCAAATATCATAAGAGCAAGTGTCGGTTGTTTGTTTACTAATAATATTGCTGTAGGAAAGACAGATGAAATCATCTCCTTTTTACAGAAAAAGAACATCAATATATATTGTGCTACGCTTCAAGATGCCTCGCCTTATCATACAAAAGATTACACAAAATCGACGGCTCTTGTGGTCGGTACAGAAGCTACGGGAGTTTCAGATGTTTTCAGAAAATCAGCAAACGGAAATATCATCATTCCGATGGAAGGAGAGATAGACTCGATGAATGTTTCGGTTGCGACTTCAATTCTGATTTTTGAAGCAAAAAGACAAAGAGATTTTTAATTTTTATTAGCTAATTGTCCGCAAGCTGCGTCAATGTCTTTTCCTCTGCTTCTACGAACTTTTACAACTATATCTGCTTTTTCGAGAGCTTGAATGTAATGGTCAATAGTACTATCCGAAGCCTGTTGAAACACTCCGTCATCAATCGGATTGTATTCGATTAGGTTTACCTTACAAGGGACATGTTTGCAAAGCTTTACTAATGCCTCAACAGACTTTTTGTCGTCATTTATTCCTTTCCAAATCACATATTCGTAAGTAACTTTGCTTTTGGTTTTTGAATACCAATACTGCAAAGCCTCTTTTAGTTCGGTAAGCGGAAAATTTTTGGTAAAAGGCATAATCTCATTCCGAATTTCCTCTATGGCCGAATGCAAAGAAACTGCGAGTTTGAATTTTACCTCGTCATCAGCCATTTTCTTAATCATTTTTGAAACTCCTGAAGTAGAAACCGTAATTCGTTTTGGAGACATTCCAAGTCCTTCGTCTGAAGTAATTTTGTCAATAGCTTTCATCACATTGTTGTAATTCATCAAAGGCTCACCCATTCCCATAAATACGATGTTAGAAAGCGGACGGTTGTGGTTTTTGCGGCTTTGTCGGTCAATGGTTACCACTTGGTCATAAATTTCGTCCGGATTGAGGTTTCGCATTCTTTTGAGTCTTGCTGTTGCGCAGAATTTGCAATCCAAACTACAACCGACCTGAGAAGAAACACAGGCTGTTGTTCTGCTTTGGGTCGGAATTAAAACCGATTCGACAACAAGTCCGTCAAACAACCGAACAGCATTTTTGATGGTTCCGTCTTTGCTGGTTTGCATTTGATGAATTTCGGTATGGTTAATGACAAAGTTTTCGTCGAGCATCTCACGGATTTCTTTGGATATGTTGGTCATATCGCTAAAATCGTGTGCACTTTTGCTCCAAAGCCATTCATAAACCTGCTTGCCTCTAAAGGCTTTTTCTCCCTTAGAAACAAAAAAATCCTGCAACTGTTCTTTGGTTAAACTCCGTATGTCTTTTTTATCGGTTTGCATTTTGCAAAGGTAGTTTTTTTCTTGACCATATCAGAAAGACATTATTAACTAATGCGTAGTTCAGGTTGAATAATAACAAATATTTTGGTTTTTATCTCAACTTTCCACTGCGTTACTTTAACAATAATATTTGTCTTTTGCTCAAAAATAGACTACTTTTGCAGGGTTTAAAAAAAACGACCGCAACACAACACTAAACTATAATGAATCCGGTAAAGTATATTTTTGTCACAGGAGGAGTAACCTCATCTTTGGGTAAAGGAATTATTGCAGCCTCACTTGCTAAACTACTCCAGGCAAGAGGTTATAGAACAACCATCCAAAAATTTGACCCTTATATCAATGTAGATCCGGGAACGCTTAATCCGTATGAGCATGGAGAATGTTTCGTAACCGATGACGGAGCAGAAACTGATTTGGATTTAGGACATTACGAGAGGTTTTTGAATGTTCCGACTTCACAGGCAAATAATGTTACTACCGGAAGCGTGTATCTTTCGGTTATTGAAAAAGAAAGAAGAGGAGAGTTTTTAGGGAAAACCGTTCAGGTAGTTCCACATATTACCAACGAAATCAAATCCCGTATGAAACTACTCGGAGAATCGGGAAATTTTGATATTGTAATCACAGAAATCGGAGGAACAGTCGGAGATATAGAGTCATTGCCTTATATCGAATCGGTAAGACAGTTGTTGTGGGAGTTAGGCGAAGGAAATGCCATTACGATTCACTTGACACTTGTTCCGTATTTGGCTGCAGCCAAAGAACTAAAGACCAAACCAACACAACACTCGGTTAAGACCCTTATGGAAAGTGGAATCAAAGCCGATATTTTGGTTTGTAGAACAGAACACGAACTCTCTGACGAATTAAGAGAAAAATTAGCACTTTTTTGTAACGTAAAAAAAGAAGCTGTTATACAGTCGATTGATGCTTCTACTATTTATGATGTGCCGAATTTGATGTTAGAAGAAAAATTAGACATCGTTGCTCTCAGAAAATTGAATCTTCCAAAAAAAGCAAAACCGGATTTGACCCGGTGGAACGAATTTTTGAAAAGACACAAAAAACCCAAGCATACGGTTAATATCGGGTTGATAGGAAAATATGTAGAGTTGCAAGATTCATACAAGTCGATTTTGGAGGCTTTTGTACACTCTGGAGCTACCAATCAGACTAAAGTAAATGTTGTAAGCATTCATTCTGAGTTTTTGACCAAAAAAAACGTAGCTGAAAAATTAGCAGGGATTGACGGAGTATTAGTCGCACCTGGTTTTGGAGAAAGAGGAATCGAAGGGAAAATCGAAGCTATTCGCTATGTTCGCGAAAACAAAATTCCGTTTTTTGGAATCTGTCTGGGAATGCAGATGGCAGTTATCGAATACTCCAGAAATGTTTTAGGATTGCAAGATGCCAATTCAACCGAGATGAATCCGAAAACTAAAAATCCTGTTATTCACATAATGGAAGATCAGAAAAGCATTACAGATAAAGGTGGAACGATGCGTTTGGGAGCTTGGGACTGCAAACTTAAAAAAGGAAGTTTAATTCACTCGATTTACAATCAGGATATGATTTCGGAGCGACACAGACATCGTTTTGAGTTGAATAATGAATACCTGAAAGACATAGAAAAATCCGGACTTATAGCCTCGGGAATCAATCCGAAAACCAAGTTGGTCGAGGTAGTGGAACTAAAAAATCATCCGTTTTTTATCGGAGTACAATATCATCCGGAATACAAAAGTACGGTTGCCAATCCGCATCCTATTTTTGTGGAATTCGTAAAAGCTACTGTCCAGTACAAGAAATAATTATTTTTTAACCCAAAATAAAAACTGAACTATGTTCAATAAAAATATCAAACTCGCCTTAGCTGTTGTATTATTTGTTACTGCTATTTGGCAATTTACTGAAAACAATATCGGAAACGGAATTTTTTTAATCCTGATTTCTCTGTTTGTCATTCTGTTGTATTTCAAAAACGAAATGATTATTATGGCATTTCTAAAGCTTCGTAAGCAAGATTTTCCGGGAGCTCAAAAATGGCTGAATAAAATCAAAAATCCAGAAGGAGCTTTGGTCAGAAAACAACAAGGATATTATCATTATTTAAGCGGATTGATGGTGGTTCAGACCAATTTGAACCAAGCGGAAAAACATTTCAGAAAAGCAATTGAATTAGGACTTAGTATGAATGCCGATTTAGCTCTTGCCAAATTGAATTTAGCAGGAATCGCAATGACCAAAAGACGCAAACAAGAAGCAACTCTATTGCTTAACGAAGCCAAAAAATTGGACAAGCACAATATGCTTAAAGAACAAATTGCTCAAATGAAAGAGCAAATGAAAAGGATATAACAGTAATTCGTTTTTTTGAAAAAAACGCTTCCTTTTTGCTTTTATAATTGCTTTTGTATATACAGAGAATACAATTACCTACATCTATTGTTTAGACGGAAAACAATTCCACAGCAACAACAGTTTGGACGAATTGTATAGCGATTTCGACAAAACATACTTTTTCAGGGCAAACAGACAATTTATTCTGTCCATAAAATCTATTGACAAAATTTACAAGTACGGAAACAACCAACTCAAAGTAGAAACAACTCCGAAACCTCCCGAAAATATTATCGTAAGCAAGAACAAAGCATCGGAATTTAAGCAATGGCTTAGCCTCTAAAATTAAAGTGTTTTCATAGCGTTTATTTTTGTAAGTTTGCAACTCAAATTATTAAAAAATGAATCTACAAAATATACCTCAAATCAAACATTTAGATAGCGGGAACTTCTTTGTCCTTGCCGGACCTTGTGCTATTGAAGGAGAAGAAATGGCTCTCAAAATTGCAGAAGAATTAGTAACTATTACCGATAAACTACAAATTCCGTATGTTTTCAAGGGTTCTTTCAAAAAGGCAAACCGTTCGAGAGTGGATTCTTTTACGGGAATTGGAGATGAAAAGGCCTTGAAAATATTACGAAAAGTATCCGAAACTTTTCATATTCCGACTGTTACAGATATTCATACTAACGAAGATGCAGCCATAGCAGCTCAGTATGTCGATGTGTTACAGATTCCTGCATTTTTGGTGCGACAAACCGATTTGGTTGTAGCTGCAGCCAACACAGGAAAAACTGTAAACCTGAAAAAAGGACAATTTATGAGTCCTGAAAGTATGAAACACGCAGTTCAGAAAGTATTGGATTCCAACAATCAGAACGTGATGATTACCGACAGAGGAACTATGTTTGGTTATCAGGATATGATTGTGGATTTCAGGGGAATTCCAACAATGAGAGATTATGCAACCACTGTACTTGATGTAACCCATTCGCTTCAACAACCCAATCAGACTTCGGGAGTTACCGGAGGAAGACCCGATATGATCGAAACCATTGCCAAAGCTGGAATTGCTGTCGGGGTGGACGGAATCTTTATTGAAACTCACTTTGATCCTGCCAATGCCAAAAGCGATGGAGCTAATATGCTTGACCTTAAATATTTTGAGGGATTGATGACAAGACTTGTCGCTATCCGAAAAACCATTAACCAATTCTGATTTTTAAACCCTAATTAAATTGAAACGTATCGTATTGCTAATAGCTATAACTTTGAGTTATCAAGGTTTTAGCCAATCGGAAGACTATGTGTCTTCAGAAAAGTTCACAGCCCATAACAAAGGAAAAATGTATATTTATTGGGGAGGAAACCGAGATTTTTATTCCAGTTCCGATATTCATTTCAAAGGTGAAAACTATAATTTTACCCTAAATAAAGTCAAAGCTCACGACAGACCCAAAGGTTGGCACGTAGATTACGTGAATCCTGCCCGAATGACCATTCCTCAAACTAATTTAAGAATCGGGTATTTTATTACCGATAATTATAATATTTCGCTCGGAGTTGATCACATGAAATATGTAATGTACAACGACAAAACGGTCAGCTATTCCGGAAATTATCCCGAGAGAGGTTCGTATGGAGAGGCAGTTTCAGACGGAAATATCTTACTTACAGAAGATTTTTTACTGTTTGAACATACAGACGGATTGAATTATGTCAATGTCGAACTCTCACGAGTTGATGATTTTTCAAAATATTTAGGAATCAAAGATACAGATAAAATACAGTTTAACCTTACCGGTGGAATTGGAGCGGGAATTTTATACCCAAAAACCAATTCTACTCTGATGAACAAAGATCGATACGATGATTTTCATATTTCGGGATACGGAATTTCTGCCAAAGCCGGACTCAATATCACTTTTTGGAAATATCTGTTTATTCAAGCCGAATTTAAAGGAGGTTACATCAATATGGCAAATATCCGAACTACCAATTCAACAGCCGACAAAGCCTCCCAAAGCTTTTATTTTGGTGAGAGTGTTATTGCATTGGGAGGAATTTTTAGGGTTTAGATAATAGGTAATTTATTGATATTTTTTGTCAATAAATTTCGAATTCAAAAGTCGAGCAACAGCCATATAATTAGGAATAAAGCCGATAGTTCCGCCTACTTTATACTTTTGGTCTTTATTCTTACCTATATCTATTACCAGCATATCAGAGGTTATTCCTACAAAATTCATGTTTTTATCAACAAACTCAATGTCGTTTTGATCAACGTCTAATAAACCAAAATCCACAATGGCTTTATAAGATTTTTCTCCGGTATCTTTTTTATCAAATTCTACGGTATGTCCGATATTTGCTTCTCCTATCTTACCTTCGGGAACAGTTTTTTTGTACTCCAATTCAATAATATTAGCATTTAATTCAAAAACATCAGTTTTTAGTTCTTTGAAAGGCTTGTTGTCAAGCGGACTAATTCCGAAAAAAGCAGCCTCTCCGATTCTAAAGTGATTGATGTCTTTCGGGACCACTCCGTTTTCTACCAAAGGCAACGTAATAGAACTTCCTCCCGAGATAAACTCCAAATTTTTATTGAACTTGGTCGAAATAAGTTCTTTGTATAACGAAAGTTGCAAGAGTTTGTCATAAGTAGGCTCCACTCCGTACATACAACCCAGATTCGACCCGATTCCGATAACTTCAATATTGGGAAGCTGAAATACTTTTTCGTAAAAATTCATCAAAGATTCTCTGTTTACACCTTCTCGAAGCTCTCCAAGTTCAATCATAATGATAATTTGGTGTGTCTTTTCTGCCTTTTGAGCAGCCAGATTAAGAGCTTTTATGGTAGATAAAGAACTGTTGAGCGAAATATCAGCGTACTTAACTACTTCATCTGCATAAATTTTTGAAGGGGGTTTGATATAAATGGTTTTCATCTGAGGATTGACCTCTTTCAGGTTTTTCAGGCTGGTTAGTCTGGAATCTCCCACAGAGCTGATGTTTTCGATAACATCATCGGTAAGAATATTTCGCAAGAACTCTTTATCTCCCGAAAACACCTTGGTTACTAAGCTCCATTTGATGTTTTTTTCTTTGAAATAATCACTGAGATACTTTATGTTTTGTTTGATTTTACTTGAATGAATGATAAGCTCTGCCATTTTTTATTTTTTCAATCTCATTTCGAGATAAGGGTTAGTAAATCCGAATTTTTCGTACAACTTTTTAGCCGGATTATTCGCTTCAACGTGAAGTGCAATATCTCCTTCTGTTTCATAAATTACCTTTTCCATAAGTTTTTTTCCTAATCCTTCACCTCTGTAATCTTTGTGAGTTGCTATATAAACCAAAATATTTTCCGGAATATAACCTCCCATTCCGGTCCGATTCATTACTACAACTCCTTTAAGGATTTGGTTATCATAGAGCAATATGGTTGAACCGCCTTTTGAGCCGTTCTCTCCCAACGAATAATCAATGGCTTTCTCAATCGAAGATTTGGCATCTCCGTATTGCTCCAAATTGGAATAAAGAAAATTTACGATTTGACTTTTTTCTGTTGAATTCGGCTTGTTTTTGCTGTTAAAAACCTTTGTTTCTATCATCTTTTTATTTTTTTGATTAGGCAAGTAATATAATAAAAAAACAACGTAAATCAAAACATAATTTACAGTTTATTGATTGTCAAGTGGTTAAATTATTGTTCTAAGAAAAGAAAAGGTTTGTCTGTAACATCTGAAAATCTATTTTTATTCTCTGTCAAAAAACGCTATTTTTGTTTAAAATTTTTTTATGAAGCGGATTTTAGGTTTTATTGGCTTGTTAGTGTTTGTCTTCGGTTGTGATGATGGGGATTTATCCATAACTACTTTCAACTTGCCCAGCCAGAATTTGAATAAATGTTCTGACAATACTTTCATATACAATGTCAATGGAAACGAGGTGCTACTGTTAGATATTCCGTTATCGGAATTCAAAAACCAAATCAATAAAGACAATGAGGGAAACATTATTTCTGATACCTATACTTATGTTTTGACAGAAAATGACAAATTGATTTATAGGTTGTACAACGGAAATGTAAACAGTTCTTTCTTGTGTTCAGACTTCCCGAGTTCCGAACTAGTAGTTGTTGAGGAGTGGAAAGCTCTTGCGGGAGCCATAATAGAAATTACAACCATTGCCAATGCTGATTCCGAAAACGGAGGAATTTTGGGAGTTTCCGGTTACACGCATCATATCGTAATTAAAGAAGTAATTTTTACTAAAGGAAACGGAAAAATAGTGTATGAAGAATATATTTTCGGAAATTATATCACTTCTAATTTAGTAAAATTTAACTTTTCAGATGTAGTACAAAAGTGTCCGAACAATTTGCTGTATAAGTTAGATTTGAAAGAATCACTCGTTGTCCAGTTGGATTATGAGCATTTATTCCCGAACGAGGTAACAAGTACTCCAAGAGTTACGTATATTAACGGAACAACTAACCGAATTATTTATAAGGTTTTTGATGATAACATCACCGGAGCTTATTTCTGTTCAACCATTCCGCAAACTTCTCCGAATGTGGTTGAAGAATGGTATGCCCAAAACGGAGAAGAAGATTCCGGAATTATTGAAGTTACAACCGAGGCAGTTTATGATGAGGTAACAGGAAACTTGGCAGGATATATTCATCATATAACTCTTATTAATGTATTGTTTTATAACAGCAATTCTGCTTTTCATTTTGGAGGATATTACGTAGGTGGATATGGAGTGGAACTTTGATAATAACCTATAACTAAACAGCTAATCAACTAAAAATCAATGGATATAAACTTTAACATAAACGAAGATTACAACAAACTCTTAGTATCGGATTTACGCAAAAAATTTGCAAAAGTAAAACTCGGTGGAGGCGAAAAACGCATTGAAAAACTCCATTCCGAAGGAAAAATGACCGCTCGTGAACGCATTGATTATCTGCTTGACAAAGATAGAGACAGCATTGAGATTGGAGCTTTTGTAGGCGAAGGAATGTACCAAGAACACGGAGGTTGCCCGAGTGGAGGAGTGGTTGTAAAAATCGGTTATGTGAGCGGAAAACAAGTCATTGTGGTTGCTAATGACGCTACGGTAAAGGCCGGAGCTTGGTTTCCAATTACAGGAAAGAAGAATCTCAGAGCTCAGGAAATAGCCATCGAAAACAAATTGCCAATCATTTATTTAGTTGATAGTGCAGGGGTTTATTTACCAATGCAAGACGAAATTTTTCCCGACAAAGAACACTTTGGAAGAATTTTTCGCAATAATGCCATTATGAGTAGCATGGGAATTACTCAAATAGCTGCTGTTATGGGAAGTTGTGTGGCAGGAGGAGCTTATCTCCCGATTATGAGCGATGAAGCCCTTATTGTCGATAAAACAGGAAGTATCTTTTTAGCAGGAAGTTATCTGGTAAAAGCTGCCATAGGCGAAAGCATTGATAACGAAACCCTCGGAGGTGCCACCACCCATTGCGAAATTTCTGGAGTGACTGATTTCAAGGCCAAAGATGATAAAGATGCTTTGGAGAGAATCAAAAGTGTAGTAGGGAAAATCGGAAATTTTGAAAAAGCAGGATTCAACAGAGCAGAACCCCAAAAACCTACTCTGAATGAACAAGATATATACGGACTCCTACCCAAATCGAGAACCGAACAGTATGATATGTACGAAATCATCAAGCGTTTGGTGGACAACTCAGAATTTGACGAATACAAAGCAGGCTATGGACAAACCATTATCACTGCTTATGCCCGAATTGACGGTTGGGCTGTTGGGATCATTGCTAATCAGCGAAAAGTAGTAAAAACCACAGGAGCCAAAACCAAACCAAGCGAAATGCAATTCGGAGGAGTAATCTATTCAGATAGTGCAGACAAAGCCACTCGCTTTATAGCCAATTGTAACCAGAAGAAAATTCCGCTTGTATTCTTACAAGACGTAACCGGATTTATGGTAGGCTCAAAATCCGAACATGGAGGAATAATCAAAGACGGAGCTAAAATGGTAAATGCAGTCTCCAATTCTGTGGTTCCGAAATTTACGGTTATTGTTGGAAATTCGTACGGAGCAGGAAATTACGCTATGTGTGGAAAAGCGTACGACCCAAGACTTATCTTTGCTTGGCCAAGTGCCGAATTAGCCGTAATGGGTGGGTCACAAGCGGCTAAAGTATTACTGCAAATCGAGGCTTCTTCGCTTAAAGCAAAAGGAGAAGAACTTACTCCCGAAAAAGAAGCAGAATTGTTTGATAAGATAAAAGCAAGATATGATGCTCAGGTCTCGCCTTATTATGCAGCTGCAAGATTGTGGACCGATGCTATTATCGACCCACTTGATACCCGAAAATGGATTTCTATGGGAATCGAAGCAGCTAATCACGCACCTATTGAAAAACAGTTTAATTTAGGAGTAATACAGGTTTAGTGGAGCGGAAAACCTAAAATCCTTCAAAAACTCCAAGTCCGAATAAGGCAAAATCGTATTTTACCGGATCGTTTTCGTCTAAATTGCGTAACGAAGTATCAAGTTCTAAAAGAGCTTTTGCATCATTTTGTTTGCGAGTAAGCAGTCCTAATTTTCGGGCTACATTTCCCGAATGAATATCTAAAGGACATGAAAGTTGCGAAGGAGAAATACTTTTCCATATTCCGAAATCTACTTTTTTGTCACGTCTTACCATCCACCTCAAAAACATATTAAGGCGTTTGGCAGCCGAGCCTTTTAGTGGGTCTGAAATGTGTTTTTGTGTTCGGGCTAAATATTCTGACTCGAAAAAAATCTTTTTGAAATGATGAATGGACTCCTGTAAATTCTCATATCGGTTAAAGACATTTTCTAAAGAATCGTATGTGTCATATATTTTTCGCAAAGCCTTTACAAAACAAATAAAATCCTGCCCGTTAAAGGTTCTATGAACAAAACTCTGTAAGTCTTCGAGGTCTTTGTCAGAATATGACATCACAAAATCGTAAGGAGAATTTCCCATAGATGCTATCATTTTATGAGCATTTCTGATAATCATTTTGCGATTTCCCCAAGCAATGGTGGCAGAGAGAAATCCTGCAATTTCAATATCTTGTTTCAATGAAAAAAGATGCGGAATTTGTATCGGGTCGCTCTCTATAAAATTCGGGTTGTTGTACAGATTTACCTTTTCTTCCAGAAATTCAAAAAGCTCGTTTTGTGTCATTTTTTGTATTTTTATACTGACAAAATATCCGAAAAATAAAATTGGATATGTTTTTGACAAAGATAATCGTTTAAAAGTCATAAAGTCAAACGTCGAAAGTCAAACGTCGAAAGTTAAAAAACCTGACGAATAAACGATTTAACAAATAAACCATCCATTGAAATTTAAAGCAAAAATACTCCGACTTCCTTTTCTATCTGTCTTTTTGATATGGGTTATCTTTTGGATAGAAGGAAAAAGCGGACTTGATTTCGCCCGCTTCGGAATTTACCCAAGAGATATTTCGAGCCTGTTCGGGATATTGTTCAGTCCGTTTATTCACGGAGATTTAGAACACTTGTACAACAACTCGGTTCCGCTTTTTGTATTGTTGCTTATGATGCAGTATTTTTACAAAAAACAGACCCTTTGGGTTATTTTTTTCGGAGTTCTTTTTTCAGGATTATTTACTTGGATTGTTGGTCGTCCGTCTTATCATATCGGAGCAAGCGGACTTATTTATGTCCTGGTAAGTTTCGTTTTTTTTAAGGGAATTATTACCAAAAATTATAGACTTACAGCTCTTTCGTTTATTGTAGTTTTCCTCTACGGAAGTATGATTTGGTATATTTTTGACATACGGGAAGGAATGAGTTGGGAAGGACATTTAGGCGGATTTTTGGGTGGATTTATTCTAGCTTTTTTGACCGAAACTCCTGAAGAATACATAAAAACATATAAATACGAATGGGAAAGACCAGACTTCAACCGATATAAAGATCCGTTTATGAAACATTTTGATGAAAACGGGAATTTTGTATCAAACCCTCATGTGCATACAACAACAGATGAAGAAATTAAGTTTAAGTATGTGATAGTCAAAGAGGAAGAAGAAAAACAGGAGCAGATAACTCCTACTCCAAAATCTCAAGAGCTAAAATAATTACGAAGGTTTATTTTTTATTCTGATACAACACAGGGTTTAATTCCTCATCGTTGTACATCTTCATTTGTTTATAGACTTTCATGTACTTGTTTCCGCTTTCGATATCTGCGAGCAAATCATCAATGGCAGTCGATAAATCTTTCTTTTGCTCCAAAAGTACATTTAGCTTTTCCTGACTTTTTGCTTTGTGTTCCGGTGTTGCATCTTCTCGAGTTGCTTCGATATTCATGTGATAAATTTTGAGAGCCAAAATCGAAAAACGGTCAATTGCCCAAGCCGGACTTTCGGAATTGATTTTTGCATTAGGTTGTACTGCAACATTTTTGTATTTGTCCAAAAAATAGCTATCAATATATTCAACCATATCGGTACGTTGCTGATTAGAAGCATCAATTTTTCGTTTTAATTTCAAAGCCTCAACCGGGTCAATATTCGGGTCGCGAATAATGTCTTCATAATGCCACTGAACTGTATCAATCCAGTTTTTCAGATATAATAAATGTTCGATTTCGCCTTTCGGATACGGATTGTTAATCGGTTGGTTTACATTGTCGTGAATGTGATAATCACGGATACTTTCTTCAAAAATAGAGAATGCAGAGGATGAAAACATATTTTTTGTTTTTTTAGAATAAATGATGGTTACGTCTTTATCGGTTTTTTTTTGACTAACCTTTTTTAAAATAATCGGAGTTCAAAAATACATTAAATTCTTCAAATAGATGCTTGAAGGCAAAAATTTAGAAAGTATATTTCTGTTAATAAAGATGCAGCAAATACTTGATTAAATCGGTGGTGGTCAAAATACCGATAAGATTTCCGTTTTCGGTAACAGGAAGCGCGTGAAACTCACGATTTGCCAGAATTTCTGCGGCTTCTTTGATGGTTGAATCGGGAGAAATGCAAATCAGATTTTTTGCCATTACTTGCTCAATGGTAAAAACTTCGTAAACGGTTACATCAATAATTTGATCTTCGTCGTCAATAGTTTCAGCAAAACTGATTCTCAACAAATCGGTATAGCTTAACATTCCGATGATTTTGTTGCCACTCATAACCGGAATATGCCTGATTTTGTGTTCTTTAAAAAGTTTTTCAGCTTTTGACAAACTGTCCGTTACGTTGAGTTTAATGACATTGGAGGTCATAATGGTTGATACAGGAACATTCTTTTTCATTTTCAGTCGAATTTTATGTTTTGTGACCATAAATATAGTAAATTATTTCTAATGCTACACCATATATTTTCTGTAATTCCATCAATTCTATCGGCTCGAAATCTAACATTTTATACTTCACAGAAATCCTTTCAAAAAAGAGTTTTTCAAATGATTTTGTTTAAGATAAAGAGAATCGTTTCTGATTTTTTAACTTTATCTTTACTGCATTTCGGAGTTAATTTTTTAACTTTGAAGAATTAAAGTTTAACTTAAAAATATAAAATTATGGCTTTTGAATTACCTAAATTACCGTATGCTTATGATGCTTTAGAACCACATATTGATGCACAAACAATGGAAATCCACCATACCAAACATCATAATGCTTATACTACAAATCTGAATGCAGCTACAGAAGGCACAGATTTAGAAGGAAAAACAATAGAAAACATTCTTATCAACCTTGATATGAAAAACAAGGCTGTGAGGAACAACGGAGGTGGATATTACAACCACAATCTATTTTGGACAGTGATGTCCCCGAAAGGAGGAGGAGAGCCAACTGGAGAGCTTATGGAGGCTATCGAAAAAGCATTTGGTTCGTTTGCGGAATTTAAAGCACAATTTGCCAGAGCTGCCGCTACTCAATTTGGTTCGGGTTGGGCTTGGCTTTGTGTACAAAAAGGAGGAAAAGTAGAAGTTTGTGCTACTCCCAATCAGGATAATCCACTAATGCCCGATACAGGATGCGGAGGAACTCCGATTTTAGGACTTGATGTTTGGGAACACGCTTATTACCTAAATTATCAAAACAGAAGACCAGACTATATTGAGGCGTTTTTTAGCGTCATCAATTGGGAAGAAGTAGCTCGCAGATATGCCTTTGAAAAATAAAGCAATTATACTTAACAAAAACTGCCTAAAAGCTTATTCTATACTTGCCATTCTGAACTTGCTTCAACTTGACAAAAAGTTTTTAGGTAGTTTTTTATTTTTTTATTTTCCTTACTTTTTTCAGGTGTAAGGAATTTAGTGGATTGATTCCCAAGCCTTCAATATTTTTTGAAGTAAACCGAACTGCTTTGTCATAAAACAACGGAATTATAGGAGCTTGGCTAATTACAATACTGTCCATTTTTCGGTAAAGCTCAAAACGCTTTTGATTATTGGTCTCTAAAAATGACTTTTCATATAAATAGTCAAAATGCTCGTTTTTAAAATGGGTATAATTAGGGCCGTTCGGAGCTTGATTTTTACTGTAAAAAAGAGAGAGATAATTCTCCGCATCCGGATAATCAGCTATCCAGCTTCCTCTGAAAAAATCTACTTTTCCGGTTGCCATTCCCTGACGCAAAGCAGAATTAGGCATTATGTCTATTTTGACCTCAATTCCTATTTTCTGCCATTCTCTTTGCAGATATTCCGCAATATCTAAATAGGAAGCGTTGGTGCTTAGGGTAATGGTTACGGAACGTGTTTGGGCTTCTGATTTATATTCCTCAACAAGTTCTTTGGCTTTTGGCAAATCGTAATCATATCCGTTTAGGTAACGACCGTGAAGTCCGTCTGGGACAAACCCGTTTGTGGCAGCCGTTCCCATATTGTTTCGTAGGTAAGCGACCATTTTTGTTCGGTCAAAACCATAATTAAGAGCCTGTCGGATTCTTTTGTCCGATACAGGACTGTTGCTGTTGTTGGTTTTAAACCCTAAGTATTCTGTGTTCAGGTACGAGCCTTTGAGCATCTTAAAGTTTTTGCGATACTTTTCTTGTAATTCGCCTTTAGGAGTGAGAATTTCATCTTTGTATGAAGCATCCAGACCCGAAATAAAATCAGATTTTCCTTGTACGAACTGCAAAAATCCACTCTGTTTGTCGGGCAGAAAAGTAACTGCCACAGCTTCGAGATAGGGTAGGGGATTACTGCTACTGTCTTTTTCAAAGTAATTAGGATTTTTGCGAAGAACCAACTTTACGTTTTCTTCCCATAGTTTGAAGGTAAAAGCACCTGTTCCGATAGGATTTTTGCGAAAGTTGTATCCTTTTTCAAAGCCTTCTTTCGGAACTGCCGAAGCATATTTCATCGTAAGCAAACCTAAAAAAGCAGGAAAAGGTTTCTCTAAATTTATTTCAAAAAGAGTGTCATTTACAGCTTTGAAGTTTTTTACGTTTCGCATAATCCAACTTCCGGGAGAGGCTGTTTTTTCGTCTGCCAGCCTTGAAAAGCTATATTCAAAATCCGAAGCCTTGACAAATCTTGTGTTATGGGCAAAAACAGAACTTTTGTGAAAAAACACATCATTTCGCAAAGTAAAAACATATCGTTTCCCGTCTTGCGAAACCGTCCATTTTTTGGCAATATCAGGTTGAATATTCAGGCTGTCATCAAGCTGAACCAATCCGTTAAAGAGTTGATTGGCAATCCATATTTCGGCTTGAGTTCGGGCAAAAGCAGGGTCAAGCGTAGCGATATTAGAACTTTCGTTATACCGAAAAACCATATTTTCTTTGTCCTGTTTTCGGTTGTCGGAACACGACGACAACAAAAAAACAAAAAAAAGAAATAAGACAAAACGAAAATTCATTAAAAGTAGTTTTTATGCCATTAATCCTGTTTCTCTTTTGTATAAAGCATAACGTCCACCTCCCACAAAAAATATGGCAAGAGCAGAAAAAAGATACAGCAAATTAAGTTCAACCAAGGGAGCACCGGTTTTTCCGAGTTCAAATCCTCCCATTCCGAATTTTAGATAAATAGAAAACACCATAACAATGGCAATTGTCAGTGCAGATATTCGGGTAAAAACACCTAAAAGGACACAAAGAGCACCAATAACCTCGCCTACAAAAGCGCCAATCCAAAGCAGCTCTGGAAGTCCTTTGGCTATAAGCAAATTCTTTATTCCTTGAAATCCGTGCATCATCTTAAATATGCCGTGAAAAAGCATGAGTCCTCCCACTCCGACACGAAGTAGTAGTTTTCCTAAATCAATTTTAATTTGTTTCATATCAGATGGTTTTTTAGTCAGGTTAAAATTAGTAAAAAGATTGTTTGGTTTGTAAAAATCGGTTTAAAATCCTTCTGATAAATCTTTCCATTGTTGGTAAACAAGTTCACTTTCATAGCCTTTACGGAGTAAAAAATCGCAGAATTTCTTTTTCTTTCGGAGCTTATTTTTTTCGGTTATAGAGTTCCATGTTTTTTCGGAAAGTTCTAAAAAAGAAGTTTGATACTCCTCGTCAGAAATTTCGCTCAGGGCTTTTTCGATGTTATATTTTGAAATATTACGGAACTTGAGTTCGTTTATAATCCGAATCTTCCCATATTTTTTTATGCGATGTTTTCCTCTTGCAAAACTTCTTGCAAAGCGTTCTTCGTTCAGAAAATTGTGTTGTATCAGATGAGCCATAATTTGGTCTGTGTCTTTGGTACTTGCTCCGAGTTCGTAGAGTTTTTGGGTAACTTCTTTATGACACCGTTCCTGATAGACACAAAATCGCTCCGCTTTTTGTGTAAGTTGTAGTAAAGAAAAAGTTTGAGGCTTCATACCGACAAAAGTAACTTAAAATTCTTACTTTTGCACCTAATCAAATTCCGATTTTTAGTAATGATAATCACCCTTACATCTGACTTCGGGCTTAAAGACCATTACGTGGGTTCTCTGAAAGGGCTGATTTATTCTGGGTTTCTTCAGGCAACCATTGTTGATATTTCGCACATGATTGCTCCTTTTGCCACGTATCAGGCGACTTATGTTGTGGGAGCTTCATACTTTAATTTTCCCGAAGGAACGCTACACCTTGTGTTGGTTGATGCAGAAATTCACCACCGGAACAAACCCGTTTTGATATATTGGAACAAACACTATTTTTTATGTTCCGATAACGGAATATTAAGCCTTTTGACACAGAATAAACCTCCTGAGTTTATCATTGCTTTAGACTTTGAATCGGGAATTGACATAACCTCATTTTTTGCACAAACAGCCTGCAAAATAGCAAAAGGGCAATCTGTATTTGAATTAGGAAAAAAAATAGAAAAACTCAAAGATTTTCAGTCGCTTAAGGCGATTGTGTCAGAAGATAACAAAAGAATAACAGGAAATATAATCTATATCGATAACTACGGAAATGCTATAAGTAATATTTCGAGAGAGCTCTTCGAACAAGTCAGAAACGGAAGGTCTTTTGAAATACTTTTCAGGAATTACCGCATTACAGAGGTTTATAATTCTTACACAGATTATTCTTTGAAAAATTCTGACGGAAAAGGAGGTAAATTAGCCCTTTTCAATTCACTGAGTTTATTAAAAATCTCCATATACAAAGGCAGTCCGAGGAGCGGAGGAACTGCTTCGAGTCTTTTCGGAATAGAATACGAAAGCACTATTTCCGTTCAGTTCCTATAATTTTTCAGGTTAGTTTACAATTATCTTTTTGGTAACCAATTGGTTGTCAATATTCAGGTTTAAGATATAAAATCCTTGTGGAAGATTTTCTAAAGTATAAGTATTGCTTTGAACAACAGGTTTTTTAATCTGTTGAATGATTTGCCCGTTTAGGTTGATAAGAGTGATTTCATCAATTTCATTGTCCGAAGAAATATTAACTCTGCTGTCTTTCACCGGATTAGGGTAAACTGAAACATAAATTTTAGAAAAATCACTAACCGAAGCAGAAGAATATCCCCAAATATCGTGAACATATTGCGGATTATCAATAAACGGATTTCTGTTATCTTGAAATTGATATACCTTGTTGTTGATGGCAATTTCTCTATCGCTCACAGGATCATTTTCGTGCCATTCTAACAGCATATCCAAGAATCCTTCTGTAAAAACCTGATCACTTGTTCCGTTAAACATTGCATAACTCCAATTGCTTATCTGGTTTTGATATCGAGTTGCAAAATAAAAGTAAATACGTGCTACATCTCCTTTAAACTCATCTATTGGTTCAAACACAGTACCTGTGTATCCCGAAACGGAGCTCGTTCCTCTTTTTGATCCGTTGGTAGATGTCCAATTTGCACTATTTACCTTGCCTATCGGAAAGTTGCTTCTCATTCCGTTTACATAACCATCGGTAGGCATAACGTGATGTCCGTCTGTCTTCATCGGAGAGCCTTCGTTAAAAACTGATTGTGGAATGATATGTTCTCTGTTGTAACAATCTCCTTCTCCATTATAATTTCCACATTGGTCAGAAGAGCCAATAGTGTAGGTATATGAGTCTGTCCCATTTGGTTTTTCAGAATAAATATCTAATAGAGTTCCATCGTCTTCATAATACAAATCTTTATAAGCATTGTCATTATACAGTGTCCATAAAGAAGCGTAACTTTGAGAATCGTGATCGTCTATTATGTTATATAGTTGTGTTTTGAGTACATATCCTGTTCCTGTTGCAGAGTTGTAATAATTAGCTGGAGCTTGGGCAAGACACCCAACAGAAAATAACACATACAAGACAAATACTATTTTTTTCATATTCTGAATATTTTTAATTGCTGATATTTTTTTGAAAACAAAACTCCGCAAAGTTACACTTTTTTGCTAAACATTGACCCCTCGCTTTTGTTTTGAAAACAGAAATTTACTTAAAAATCAAAAAGGTAAGTATTGAGAATTAAAGATGGAAATTCCCTTAAAACTAATACAAAACTTTTTAGCTTTAAGGGAATCAGATGTTTATGTTTTATTGAGGTAGTTCGGTCGTGTCATTAATTTCCGTTTCTGTATCTTTCTCGAATGGTCTTCTTCCGAAGATTCGCTCGAGGTCGTCTTTGAAGATAACCTCTTTTTCGATTAGAACATCTGCAAGTTCGATAAGTTTGTCTTTGTTTTCTTCTAGAATTGCGATAGCTCTTTGGTACTGACTTTCGATTAAGTTAGAAATTTCCTTATCTATGACTTTCGCAGTTTCGTCAGAATATGGTTTAGAAAAGCTGTATTCTGATTGCCCTGATGAATCATAGTAGGTTATATTTCCGAGTTTCTCGTTAAGCCCATATATTGTAACCATAGCACGAGCTTGTTTGGTAACTTTTTCCAGATCAGATAGTGCTCCTGTTGATATTTTATCGAATATAACTTTTTCGGCAGCACGGCCTCCCATAGTTGCACACATTTCATCAAGCATCTGTTCGGTTCGTACAATCTGACGTTCTTCAGGCAGATACCAAGCGGCTCCTAAGCTTTGTCCTCTTGGAACGATGGTAACCTTGACTAAAGGTGCTGCGTGTTCTAAAATCCAGCTTACAGTTGCATGTCCTGCTTCGTGAATGGCTATGGCACGTTTTTCATCAGGAGTAATGATTTTATTTTTCTTTTCCAATCCACCCACAATTCTATCTACAGCATCGAGAAAATCCTGTTTATCAACTTCTTTTTTGCCTTTACGAGCCGCTATAAGAGCCGCTTCGTTACATACATTGGCAATATCTGCTCCGGAGAAACCTGGTGTTTGTTTTGCCAAAAAGTCAATATCTAAATTCTTAGCTTTTTTAAGAGGTTTTAGATGAACTTCGAAAATTTCCTGACGTTCTTTTACATCGGGTAAATCTACATAGATTTGTCTGTCAAAACGTCCTGCCCGAAGAAGAGCTTTGTCCAAAACATCTGCTCTGTTGGTTGCTGCAAGCACAATTACGTTTGAATTGGTTCCGAAACCGTCCATTTCGGTAAGTAGTTGGTTAAGCGTGTTTTCACGTTCGTCATTAGAACCCGACATATTGTTTTTTCCTCTTGCTCTACCTACTGCGTCAATTTCGTCAATAAAAATAATGGCTGGAGATTTTTCTTTTGCTTGTTTAAACAAGTCTCTTACTCTTGAAGCTCCTACTCCTACAAACATTTCGACAAAATCCGATCCCGACAAAGAAAAAAACGGAACTTTTGCTTCTCCCGCAACTGCTTTGGCAAGTAGAGTCTTACCCGTTCCGGGAGGTCCTACTAACAAAGCTCCTTTGGGAATTTTACCTCCAAGTGAAGTGTATTTTTCAGGATTTTTCAAAAAATCTACTATTTCCTGAACTTCTTCTTTTGCTCCTTCAAGTCCTGCTACATTTTGGAATGTAACTTTAATATCTGTTTTTTCATCAAAAAGTTTGGCTCTTGACCTTCCGATACTAAAAATCTGTCCGCCTCCACCTCCTCCGGCTCCCGACATTCTTCTCATCATATAAATCCATATCGCTATGAAAATAACAATTGGTAAAAATGGCAGTAAATCTGTCCAACTACTAGTAGTTTCTGGAGTATAAGCATTTAGCTTTCCTTCTTCATAGGCCTTTTGCAAGCGATTTTGAAAAATCTCGTCATTTCCGATTTCGAGTTTATAATGAGGCCCACTTATGGCTTTTCCGAGGACATCTACTTTCGGAGCATCTTCGTGTGTGGTATCTGACAAAGACTCTTCTTTCAAGAATGCTTCTGCTGTGGTTTTGTTATAAATAACAACTTTGTCAAAATCCCCATCTTCGAGGTATTTAAAAAATTCGGTTAATCCGAGTTTTTTTGGATCATTCATTGATAAACCACCTGACATAAGATTCCATCCTATAAACATCAGAATAATGAATGCGTAAACATACCATATATTTATTCTGAATCCTGGTCCTTTCGGGTTCTGATTCGGAAGTTTGTTGGGTTTATCTTTTTTGTTTTTGTTGTCGTCCGACATAATTTACTTATCTAAAAAAAATTAAAATTTATTGGCTATTTGATTTGCACAATCTTCGCATCTCCCCAAAGGCTCTCAATATCATAATACTCTCTTATGTGCTTTTGGAAAATATGAACCACAATGCTCACATAGTCCATAAGCACCCATTCTGCAACTTCTTCACCTTCAATATGCCAAGGTTTTTCGTGGACTTCTTTTGAAACCACTTTCTGAATCGACCCCGAAATTGCTTTGACCTGAGTGTTTGAGCCACCTGTACAAATTACAAAATAATCGCAAACCGTGTTCTCAATTCCCCTTAAATCCAAAATACTGATGTCACTTCCTTTTACATCTTCAATCCCTTTGATAATAAGGGTAAGCAGTTCGTCTGAACTCGTTGTTTTCTTTTTTACCATTTAGAAAAATTAATAATTCTGCAAAGTTACCATTTTTGTATGTATTTTTGAATCTGAAATCAGAAACTGTTTAAAAATGTTTTGAATACGTTTTTATATAACTCCTTTTGACTACAAACAAATTTAAACAGATTTTTCAGTAAAATTTATTTTTCGGCAACTTAATTTCAAGTATGAACATAATCAAACTCAATGCCATTGCTTCTACAAACAACTATCTGAAGCAGCTCTGTGTTTCGCAACCTATCGAATCTTTTACAATTGTCATTGCAGAAAACCAAACTCAAGGCAAGGGGCAAAGGGGCAATCAATGGTGTGCAGAGCCTTTCAAAAACCTGACCTTTAGTGTTTTAATAAAACATTTGCTCAGTTTGGAATCTTCTGTCTTTGACTTGAATATTGCCGTTAGCCTGGGAATAATTCAAGCTTTGGAAACATTTAAAATTTTGAAACTCAATATAAAATGGCCTAACGACATTTTGGCAGACGGGAAAAAAATTGGAGGCATACTTATAGAAAATTCTATTTCGGGTCAAAATGCTGTTTATTCTGTTGTTGGAATTGGTCTTAATGTTAATCAGACTGATTTTGGAGACCTGCCCAAGGCTTCTTCTCTGAAAAATATCGCACAAAAAGAATTTGACAAAGAAGCAATACTTTTTGAGATTATCAATAAAATCAAACAAAATTGTATGCTTATTTCGATGGGGAAATCTGACGAACTTTGGAAAAAATATCATAATTACCTTTTCCGAAAGAGAATACCGTCTGTTTTTGAAACCCCGAACGGAACAAAATTTATGGGAATCATCATACAGGTTCTGAAAAACGGAAAAATCCAGGTTATGCTTGAAGATGACACGGTTAAAGAATTTGATTTGAAGGAAATGACGATGATTTATTGATTTTGAAAAATATTGGAAAACTTGATGTCGTCTGTATTTATTTTCTTTTTAAAATATTTGTCCCGATAATTTTTTAGAAGAAATAATCTTTTCAATAATTTTTTGTTTACTTTGTACAAACAATAATTTTGATGCAAATTTCTGTTCAAGATACCGATTCCGGAACCTTATACAAACTACTCACAGGCCTTGTTATTCCTAGGCCTATCGGTTGGATTTCTACTGTTGATGAAAACGGAGTGAACAACCTTGCTCCTTTCTCTTTTTTTAACGTTGTAGGCGAAGATCCGCCTCACGTTATGTTTTCAACCGTCAGAACAGGTGATAAAAATAAAGACACACTCAACAACGTACTTTCCAACAAACAATTTGCTGTAAATTTAGTTACAGAAGACTTGGTTGAGCAAGTCAACACGACTTCAGAAATGGTCGATTCGTTGGTTGACGAATTTGAACTAGCTGGCCTCACTCCTATTGCTTGTGAACTCATCAAACCCATGAGAGTTAAAGAAGCCAAAGCTCATTTCGAATGCGAAATGGTACATCATTATTTTCTGGAAGGTCATAAAAACGGAGGCGCTTGTGTGGTTATCGGAAAAGTGCTGATGATGCATATTTCTGATGAAATCCTTATGGAAAATTACAGAATAAATTTAGAGAAATACAGACCTGTTGCCCGATTGGCAGGCTCTAATTACAGCAGATTAGGCGAAATTTTTTCCATTAAAAGAAAGATATGAAAATAACAGTTATAGGTGGTGGTCCCGGTGGGCTCTACTTTTCGATATTAACCAAAAAAGCAAAACCCGATTGGGAAATAAATGTCTATGAACGCAATAAACCCGATGACAGTTTTGGATTCGGAGTAGTTTTCTCGGACGAAACGTTAGGAGAATTCCTAAAACGAGATATGGAGTCGTATGAGCTGATTCGTAGTAAATTTGCTTATTGGGATGACATTATCGTGGCTCGAGATGGAGAGCAAGTGAGCATTGCTGGAAACGGATTTTGTGGTTGCTCCAGAAAAACCTTGTTGCAATTACTTCATCAACGTTGTCGTGAAGAAGGTGTCAACTTACATTTTGAACACAATGTCGAAGATCTCTCACAGTTCAAAGATTCTGATATTATCTTGGCTGCAGACGGAATCGCTAGTAGTATTCGAACCCAATACCAAGAGGAATTCGGAACCAATATCGAACTGAAATCCAACCGATTTGTATGGTTAGGCTCTACCAAACCACTCGATGCTTTTACCTATTTTTTTAGAACCACCCCTCACGGAACCATAGTGGCTCACACCTATCAATACGAACAAGGAATGAGTACTTGGATTTTTGAATGTAGTAACAAAACTTGGGAGAATCTAGGTTTTGAAGTAACTAACGAAGAGGACACAACGGCTAAATTAGCTGAAATTTTTAAAGAAGAATTAGACGGACATCCGCTTATTACCAATAAATCACATTGGAGGCAATTCCCTCACGTAACCAACAAAAACTGGTATCACAACAACATCGTTTTGCTAGGCGATGCTAAGGCAACTGCCCATTTTTCGATTGGTTCAGGAACAAAATTGGCAATGGATTGTGCTATCGGACTTTTTGATGCGTTGATGAAAAATCCTGATGATGTACAGAATGCTTTTACCGAATACGAAAAAAACCGAAGAAATCCCGTGGAAATGATTCAGTATGCGGCTTCGGTATCTTTGGATTGGTTCGAAAATATGGACAGAAACAACAGGCATCCGTTTCACAGATTTGCTTTTGGTTGTATGACCCGTTCCAAAAAAGTGACTTACGAAAACCTCCGATTAAGAGATAAATCTTATACCGATAAAGTTTTAGAAGCCTTTAAAAACGAAAATAATTCCACCTCAAACAGTCCGGCTTTTACGCCTTTTCAGTTACGAGAATTACAGCTCCCGAACCGAATTATGATGGCCTCAATGGGGCAATATTCAGCTGAAAATGGTTTGGTAAACGATTGGCATTTTCAACATTATACCTCAAGAGCCATTGGTGGTGTTGGACTTATTATGACCGAAATGACTGCTGTTTCGTCAAACGGAAGAATTACACCGGGGTGTGCAGGAATTTATAATGACGAACAAATACAACAGTGGAAAGGAATCACTGATTTCATCCATAAAAATACTTCTTCAAAAATTGGAATCCAATTAGGACATTCCGGAAGAAAAGGTGCTGTTAAAAAACCTTGGGAAGGACAAAATGAACCTTTAGAAAATCAATGGAAATTACTTTCTGCTTCTCCTATTCCATTTAATCATAAAACAGCTGTTCCTTCTGAAATGACTGTTCAGGATATGGACGAAATCGTAAACCAATTTGTTGTAGCAACACAAAATTCCGAAAAAGCAGGTTTTGATATGATTGAGTTACAAGCTCATCACGGATTTTTGTTGGCTTCTTTCCTATCTCCTTTAACCAATATTAGAACTGATGAATTTGGAGGAAACATCGAAAACAGATTGCGTTTCCCGCTTCGTGTATTTACTGAAATTCGAAAAGTTTTTCCAAAACACAAACCCATTGCTGTACGAATTTCTGCTTGTGATTGGGCAGAAAATGGTATTTCGGAAGAAGATGTTATTGCTATAGCTTCTGCTTTCAAAAATGCAGGAGCAGATATCATCAATGTTTCTACCGGAAATACGGTCGAACATCAAAAACCTCAAATGGGAAGAATGTGGCAAACTCCGTTTTCGGATATGGTTCGAAATACGGTTCACATCCCAACCATTACGGCAGGAAACATTACCGACATTGACCAAATCAACACGATTATTTTGAGTGGAAAAGCAGATATCGTATCACTCGGAAAACCGCTTTTATTAGACCCTTATTTTGTGCGAAAAGCACAGGCTTATGAGCAGTTTGAAGCTAATGATATAGCTCCTCAATATCATAAAGCCATACTGAGTTTTTATAGTGCTATTAGTAGCGAACGAAAACAAACCGAAAATATGAAACGGGCTTTAAAACCGAAGAGCAACAAGAAATGATTCAGAATAATGAAAGAAGAATTTAAAGAATTATTTACATACAACAATCATTTTAATCAAAAACTGATTGCTTTGCTTTCTGAAAATCTACAAAGTATTTCTGATAAAAATCTGAGACTAATCAATCATCTGGTTAATGCTCAACAAATTTGGAATGCAAGAATAACAAGTGAAGAAGAGTTTGAAGTTTGGCAGGTTAATAAATGGGATGAGCTATTAAGAATTGACAATGAAAACTATTCCAAAAGTATAGAAATTATTGATAGTAGTAAACTGGATAATATCATCGAGTACGTCAATTCGAAAGGAATAAAATTTTCTAACAAGATTAAAGATATTTTGTTTCACATCATAAATCATTCGACCTATCATCGGGCTCAAATTGCAACCGAACTAAAAAACTGCGGAATTGAACCAATAAATACCGATTATGTTTTTTATAAAAGAAAAATAGAATAAAAAAGAACACTTCGTGAAATCAACTCTTATTTTTAAAGAATATATTTTTATTGTTTATCGGTAATTTATTTATATTTGCAATAAATTTTAAACTTTAAAAAATGAGAAAAATATACTTTTTGCGTGCGGTTTTGGAGCTTATGCTTTTGTTTTCGGTGATGGGAGCTGTTGTACTTTTAATAACAACATTTTTTATGCTGACGGATACTGACTGGAATATTCCCTTTATTGTAAATGGTGTTTCTACTACTTCGGATTCATTTGCTTCTAAAATTCTATTTGTTGTTGCTGTTCTTGGTTATTTGTTATTTGTATATGCTATTTATCTGTTCAAAAAAATCGTAAACCTTTTCATAAATCAAAAAATATTTGACGATATAACCATCAAGAACTTGGGGATAATCGGAAAAATATTTATAATTATTACGCTTGTCATAAACAGTATTGAATTTGTAATTAAAGTAACGACAACTCATAAAACAGAAATAGTTATAAGTTCAGGATTTGATTCATTTTTGTTTACTATTGCTATCGGATTATTTTTTATAATTATGAGCGAAGTATTCAAAATAGCAAAAAACCTGAAAGAAGAAAATGAATTGACAATTTAATTATGCCTATTATCGTAAATCTTGACGTAATGCTTGCCAAGCGGAAAATGCGCTCCAACGAATTGGCCGACAAAATAGGCATTACAACAGCAAATCTTTCCGTTCTAAAAACAGGTAAAGCAAAAGCAATCCGTTTTTCGACTTTAGAAGCTATTTGCGAAATTTTAGATTGCCAACCCGGAGATATTCTCGAATATGTTTCGGAATCACAATCCGAAAACTAAAGGAACTGTTTAAATTTGCAGAGAAAATCTTTTTAGAAAAAGGAAAAAATGTACAGCAAAGAAGAAAGTCGCGAATTGAAAAAAGAATTTTGGACAGTTTTTTCGGAGGAATATCCGAGAAAATGGCTTTTATATAACACAAAAATCAAAGATTTTTCCTTTAAATTCTATGTAGATAATAAGCAGATAGAAGTGCTTTTGGCTATTGAAAATAAAGATTCAGAACTTCGGAAAATATACTTTCAGAAAATAGAATCCCTCAAAACAGTTTTAAAAGAAGAATTCTTGCCCGATGTATTCTTTGACGAGCATTTTGTGTTGAGCAACGGAAAAGAAATCTCAAAAGTCTGGGTCCAAAAAAACCAAATTAGCTTTCATAACAAAAACAATTGGAACGAGATTTTTAGTTTCTTTTACGAAAAAATGGATGCTTTCGAGCGTTTTTTCTATGAATACGAAGACTACATCAGGGATTTAGAAATAAATGTTTAACCTTTTTTAGCTTTTAGCTTTTGTTTGCTTACTTTTGCAATGATTTTTAAAATTTTACGATATGAAACCGGATTTGTTCCAAGCTCCTGATTATTATTTACTTGACGAATTACTTTCGGACGAACATAAATTAGTGCGTGATGCAGCACGTGCTTGGGTAAAGAGAGAAGTCTCTCCAATTATTGAAGAATATGCCCAAAAAGCAGAATTCCCAAAACAACTCATCAAAGGATTAGGCGAAATTGGTGGATTCGGACCTTATATTCCGGTTGAGTACGGAGGAGCAGGGCTTGACCAGATTTCATACGGACTTATCATGCAGGAAATCGAAAGAGGAGATTCAGGCGTTCGCTCTACTTCCTCTGTTCAATCTTCATTGGTTATGTATCCGATTTGGAAATACGGAAACGAAGAACAACGAATGAAGTATCTTCCGAAATTAGCAACCGGAGAAATGATTGGCTGTTTTGGTCTTACCGAACCAGACTATGGTTCGAATCCGGGAGGAATGGTAACCAATTTTAAAGATAAAGGCGACCACTATTTGCTGAACGGAGCAAAAATGTGGATTTCTAATGCTCCTTTTGCTGATATTGCAGTAGTTTGGGCTAAAAACGAAGAAGGAAGAATCCACGGACTTATTGTAGAAAGAGGAATGGAAGGATTTTCAACTCCTGAAACGCATAATAAATGGTCACTTCGTGCTTCTGCTACCGGAGAACTTATTTTTGATAACGTAAAAGTTCCGAAAGAAAATTTATTACCTAATAAATCCGGGTTAGGTGCCCCACTTGGTTGTTTAGATTCTGCTCGTTACGGAATTGCGTGGGGAGCCATCGGAGCAGCTATGGATTGCTACGATACGGCACTTCGCTACGCTAAAGAAAGAGTGCAATTTGATAAACCCATTGCAGCAACACAACTCCAACAAAAGAAGTTAGCCGAAATGATTACCGAAATTACAAAAGCCCAACTACTTACTTGGAGGTTGGGAGTTTTGAGAAATGAAGGAAAAGCTACTACAGCCCAAATATCAATGGCAAAACGCAATAATGTAGATATGGCTATAAATATTGCTCGTGAAGCCAGACAAATCTTAGGAGGAATGGGAATCACAGGCGAATACTCAATTATGCGACACAGTATGAATTTAGAAAGCGTAATTACTTACGAAGGTACACACGATATTCATTTACTGATTACCGGTATGGACATTACGGGCTATCCTGCTTTTAAATAAAGAAAACCTTACCGTGCTAAATTTCATTTAGGAATAATGTAAAAGCCATTGTGTTCCAGAATTTCAACTTGGTTTGCACAGATAATTTAGCAAATTTATTGATGTGTAATTCAGGTATTTAGTGTATATTTGAAAGGATATGTTTTTTGTATGAAATCACACTTTTACCTGGTATTGCTTTTTTTGTTCGGAGTATTATTTTCCTGTAAAAAAGAGGTTTCTCAAAATAATTTCGGAAATAATGCTACGGAAAAAGATTCTCTACAAGAAATTCAAAAGACAGAAGAACCTAAGCCAATTCGCCCGAAAACGGCTGACGATATTGTTCTGAAAAAAGAATTAACTTATGATAAATACACTCTCGAAGATATTTATCCATACAAAGACACCACACGAGTTTTTCAATGGGACAAAATCAAAGAAAAGTTAGCTTATATCGAAAACTTTCAACAAGAAATAGCTATTTATGCCGTTTTGCAGAATTACAAAAACAAAAACGGAGAAGCTCCAACTGTCAAAAAGTTCATCAGAAATGATTATACTCGTGTTTCAGACACTTTAGGAGTAGAACGCTATCAATCAATACCGTTGTATGTTTTAGGAGAAACCGATGCACCGACTATTTATGGCAGAGATGGTTCTTTGGTAAAACTCATCAGTAGCGATACACTTGAAAAGGTCAAGGTCGAGGGAATTTCCTTTAATGGAATTTGGGACATTCCCAAACAATATGTAAAAGTGATAGGAGATAGTATCAGGTTTAATTATGTCGTTTTTGTCGATGTAACTAATCAGAACACCACTCTAATTGAAAACACGGAAAATAAGTGGATGATACGCTCGATGAATCCTGCTACTTCGGGAGTTCACAGACCTCCGTACTCAAAAGAAACCCCTACGGGAATGTTTGTTATTCAGGAAAATAAACCGAAAATGTTTTATTACAAAGACGGAACAACTACCCTCGAAGGGTTTGCTCCTTATGCGAGTCGTTTTACTAACGGAGGTTATATTCACGGAGTCCCGACCAACAATCCTAAAGGAAATATCATCGAATATAGTGCTACCCTTGGCACAGTTCCACGTTCGCACATGTGTGTGCGAAATACAACCTCACACGCAAAATTTATTTACGACAGAGCAAAACCCTTAAAGTCTTTAGTAATTGTGATTGATTGACAGATATAAAAACGCATCAAAAAACTAAAGTTTTTTGATGCGTTTTTTTAGTAGAAATTTTATTAAAAAAATACTTTTACGTAAGCATTCCCCCATCAACATTGATAGTTTGTCCGGTAATATATGCGGACATATCTGAGGCTAAAAACACACACACGTTTGCCACATCTTCGGGAGTTCCTCCACGTTTTAAAGGAATTGAATTTCTCCATCCTTCAACAATTTCGGAAGAAAGTTTATCGGTCATTTCGGTTTCGATAAATCCGGGAGCAATAACATTACATCTGATGTTTCTTGAACCCAATTCTAAAGCAACTGATTTGCTAAACCCGATAACCCCTGCTTTAGAAGCTGCATAGTTGGTTTGTCCTGCATTTCCTTTTACTCCCACAACCGAACTCATATTGATGATAGAACCTGATTTGTTTTTGAGCATAATTCGCTGAACGGCTTTGGTCATATTAAAAACTGATTTCAGATTTACTTCGATTACTTTGTCAAAATCTTCTTCGGAAATTCGCATAAGCAGGTTGTCTTTGGTAATTCCTGCATTGTTGATTAAAATATCGACAGTTCCGAACTCTTTTACAACTTCATCAACAAGTGTTTGTGCTTGATTAAAATCAGCTGCGTCAGATTGGTATCCTTTTACTTTTATTCCATAGGTTGCAAGTTCGTTTTCCAATTCTTGTGCTGCCTGAATCGATGAAGAATACGTAAAGGCTACGTTGGCTCCTTGCTGGGCAAAAACTTTCGCAATTCCCCTTCCGATTCCTCTACTCGCTCCTGTGATTATAGCTGTTTTTCCTTGTAATAATTTCATATTGGTGCGTTTTGAATTTTAGCAAATATACTTTTAAAGTTTTAATTACCCAACAATGACCTGATACACTATCCCTTTTAGTTCTTTTCCGACAAAAGGGGTGTTTTCTGATTTCGAAAAGATATTTTTTTCAGAAAAAGTATAAGAAACATCAGGGTCAAAGAGCGTTAAGTCTGCTTTTTGTCCGATTTCAATCGGGTGGTTTTTAATTCCGAAAATAGATTTCGGAAGCGTCAACTTCTCTATTATAATTTCTAAAGGAAGAATACTGTTTAAAGCCCCAAAAGCAGATTCAAGTCCGATTACTCCATCTGTGGCCTTGTCAAATTCTAACTTTTTGTGCTCAATATCTAACGGATTATGGTCAGAAGTAATCATATCAATCGTACCGTTTTTAACTCCTTTGACAAGAGCTTGAGCGTCTTCTTTAGTTCGAATCGGAGGATTTACTTTGTAGTTTGAATCGAATCCTTCCAGAACCTCATCCGTAAAGAAAAGATTGTGAACCGCAACGCTACACGTTACATTCAGTCTTTTTGCTTTGGCTTCTTTGATGAGTTCTACCGATTTTTTGGTCGAAATAGTCGGTATGTGAAGCCTACCTCCAGTATATTCTAAAAGGAGTAAATTTCGTGCAATTTGCAAATCTTCAGACAGATTCGGAATTCCTTTCATTCCGAGTTTTGTCGAGGTCTCGCCTTCGTTAGCAATTCCACTTCCTTTTATGTTTTTATCTTGCGAAAAAGCAATAACCAGTCCGTCAAAATCCTGAACATATTGCAAAGCGAGTTTTAGAACATTGGCATTTTCGATGGATTTTTTATAATCTCCGAAAGCTACCGCTCCTGCATTTTTCATGTCAAAAAGCTCTGCCAGATTATGCGTATCGCTGTTTTTGGTCATGGCTGCAATCGGATATAATTTTGTTGTGTGTCCGTTTGCTTTTTGTTTTACAAAGTTGATAAGTGCTTGGTTATCCAAAATCGGATTGGTATTCGGATTGAGTGCTACAGCCGTAAATCCTGATTTTGAAGCTGTGTCTAAACCGTTTTTGATGGTTTCACGTTCTTCAAAACCTGGTTCTCCAAAACTAACCGAGCTATCAAACCACCCCTCCGAAACGTGAAGATTTTCGTGTTCGATAATATCAAAACCTTTTTCGGATTTAATGTTTTTTGCAATTTCTGTGATGATTCCTTTTTCGATTTTGATGTCCACTACTTGATTGTGGTAGTTGCTTCGAGAATCAATTATTTTAGCTTTTTTTAGTATAATATTCATGTGTTGTTTTTTCTGTCAAACCTCACAGGTTTTAAAAACCTGTGAGGTTTTTTATGTTAGAGTTATTCCTTTTCAAATTTATCAATTATTTTAAAGTGATGAGAGTCGATAAAAATTTCTTTTCCTCCGAACAAATCTAAAACTTCTTTTCTTTCAAGCTTTGTGGGTTTATCAGAAATAAGGGCATTAAAAGAGGAATGAGGGTACTTTTGATAATTTTCCGAGAACTCATGCTTTACAGGGTTCAGATGGATATAAATAATATTTTGTTTTAAATGCTGTTCATCCGTAATTCTTTTCCTTTTATATCTTTCTTTAAAAAGACTTCCTTCTCTATTGTATTTTTTGTTTATTGATTTAGCATAAGCATTAAACAGATTTGAAAAAGGTAAATGGAGCTTGTGGTTTTCGATTTTTATTTCTTCTTTTATTTTTAGCAAAATATGAAAATGATTTTTGAGAAGACAATAAGCATAAATATTAGAAATAGGTAACAAGTATTTAGAAACCAGATTAAGAAAATAAGTGTAATTATCATCTTCAAGAAACAGATTTTCCTTATTGTTTCCTCTATTATAGATATGATAAAAATATCCTTTTTCTAAAATATCCTGCTTTTCCATTGTTTATTTTCAGACCTCACAGGTTTTAAAAACCTGTGAGGTTTAATGTCATTTCACAAATTTTTGTATCAGTATTTCAATTATCAAAAATAATAAACCCAGCAAAACAAACCATTTCCAAACTGTATTATCGGTTCTTTCGGATTGTAAATCACTGAATATGGACTCAATATTTTTTTGAGTAAAATCCGATAATATAGAGCTGTTATCTTGTGTCAAATCTGATTCGGTTCGGTTGTAATTAAATCCGATATATGTTAGTAATTCATCGTTTTTATAGATTCCGAAGTTTCCAGCACTGTTGGGATATTCGTTAAAGTTTAATTGTACTTTCTGATTAAATATCTGTTGAGACGGGATAAATTCTTCGGTTTGATTTTTTACTTTAAGGATTTCTTCCTTCGCCAGATTTACCTCTACAAAAAATGGATTTTCATCAGCAATAAATTGACTTATAACCCCAGAACTATTCTGATTTTGAGCCATATTATAAAAGCTCAAAACAACCAATGGAGAGTTTTGGAAATTACTATTTTGCTTATTAATTGGTGCCGAAAAAAGATAGAGAGAGCTAATGTCTTTTTTGATTTCTGTCAAAAAAACACTCCCGTCTTCATACGATAAAACCGACGGAATATTTCCTTTGATTGTAAACGAATGATTTACATTCGGATATTGAAAATTATCGGTTTTCTTTTCAAATACATTTCTGAAAACAGGGTGCTCGAATGTTATTTTCGTAACCATTTTTTTGCTGTTCTGAATGGGTTCGAAAACCACATTTCCGAATTGCGAAGCGAAGTCAGTTAGGTTTTGAGCCGTGGTTTTTTCGGACGGAATTACAACGACATTTCCTCCGTTTTCGACAAAAGCTTTTAGCGTTACTATAAGTGATTGAGGAATTTCTTCCAATTCATTCAAAACTACTGTATGCTGACTTTCGATGGTGTTATAATCTAATGTTTTTAGCTCAAAATTAATCGGTTCGAAGTGGTCTTCGGTATAAATTCTGGTGAGAAACTCATTTTTTGCTTCTGTTCCGATTACCGTAACTTTAGTTTTTTCAGGTTTTGAAATACTGAAAAAATAGTAATTGTCGTACTCCAAAGAATTGTCTTCAACCGAAACATATCCGTTAAAATCTTCTTTCGGAACGGTAAAAATAATTTCGTTTTGACCTTCAGGAAGTAATGTTTTGGCCACTAACTCTTGTTGGTCATAAAGAGCTACCGAAGTTTCGATTTTGTTTGTTCCATATTCTGAAATTCTTACTTTTAATTCATAAAAATCGTCCAAAACTTGGTGAATGTACACACTATCAACCGAAACATTATGTGTGTTTTCTGCTTTTGGAACTGAAAGAATAATATTGTAATCTTGGTCTAATGCCTGAAGATCTTGAGCTTTTAAGGATTTTCCGTCAGTGATGATTATGATGTCTTTTCCTTTGTTGGGTTTGAGCGTTTTGATTTTCGCCATTTCGTTTTCGATCGAAAAAGGGGTAGTGCTATACCCTAAATTTTGTAAATCTTTTTGAATCGAGCGAATATCAGTGTCGTAAAAAGAATTATCAGGAGTAAGTAGTGTGAAATTTTGTTCTTCCGGAATGTTTTCTAAAAGTTCCTGGACAGAGCGTTTGAGGAGTTCGCCTTGTTTTCCTTTGGCTTGCATCGAATACGAATTGTCCAAAACAACAAAGAGTTCGTTGTGTTTTCCCTGAACGTCTTTGGCGTTAAAAAACGGTTGAGCAAAAGCCAGAATGATAAAAGCGAGCAAAAATAAGCGAGTAAAAAGCAACAACCACTTTTTGAGTTGAGAGCTTTTGCGGGTTTTAATATCTAATTCTTTGAGGAATTTTACGTTAGTAAAGTATTCTTTCTGAAACTTACGTAACTGAAATAAGTGAACGATGATAGGAATTATCAGTAGAAAAAGGAAGTAAAGAATTTCCGGATATTTAAAATGCATCGTTTTTTAAAAAACAAATTTAAGGAATTTTGTAGAATAAAAAAGATGTTTGTTTGATTATTAAAAATAGGTTTTTAAAAGCCTATAGTTTTGCACTACATATTTTAGTGAGTATTGTTATAGTTTTAAGTAAAAATCTTTTACCAACTCTGTAAATTCGGGAGTGTAATGATGTCTTTCGATTTCTATAACAAGCCTGTCTTTAGTAATTTCTTTTTCTTTTTTTGAAAAAGCAATTAAACTGCGTTTGAATTTAGAGCTGGGAGAGCCTTTAACTTGTGTGATTTTAAACGGAAACAAATCGAATTTTTTAGCCATAGAAATAAACTTTTCTTCCTCCTCAAACGGAATAATTACAGAAAAAACACCTCTATCCGAAAGCAAAACCGAAGCTCCTTCGATGAGTTCTTCAAACGAAAGCACCTCATAGAATCGTGCTGTTTCTCTGGCTTGGTTTTTAATTTGGTTATTCGATTCAAAAAACGGAGGATTACAAACAATTACATCATATTTGTCGTCAATTTCTTCTACAAACTCATCAAGTCCTGCATGATAGCAAAAAAGTCTGTCATTCCACGGAGATTCTTCAAAATTTTCAACGGCTTGTTCGTAGGCATTTTCTTCGATTTCCAAGGCGTCAATCTGCTCTGCAAGGCTTCGTTGAGCTAGCATTAAGGCAACTAATCCGGTTCCTGCTCCGATATCTAAAATACTGTACGGATTGTTTGCGAGAGGTGTCCAACAACCGAGCAAAACCCCGTCTGTACCGACTTTCATAGCAGCTTTGTCTTGTTTTACGGAAAATTGTTTGAAACGGAACATTATTTCGGAATATTTTATTTTGATTGATAAAAAAACGAGCCAGATAAAATTATTTAAACTCTTTGGTCATTTGTTCGACAACTTCGTAAGCAGCAGGGCAAATAAGTGTGTTTTTTAAGGTCAAATGATTGATTTGATAAAATTTCCGTCTGTCGGTATGTGGGTACTCCCGGCAAGCTTTGGGTCTGTCCTGATAAACCGAACAATAATTATCGATTCCTAAAAACGGACACGGAACCGATTGCAAAACATAGTCATTATCTTCATCTATTCGCAAATATTTTTCGATAAACTGTTGAGGTTTTAATCGAAAAACCCTCGCTAAGCGTTCGATGTCTTTTTGCGTAAAAAGCGGTCCGGTAGTTTTGCAACAATTGGCACACGAAAGACAATCAATTCGCTCGAAAACACCTTCGTGAATTTCCTGCATTTTCAGGTCAAAATTCTTGGGAAGTTTATTTTTGATTTTAGCTAAAAACTTCTTGTGTTCCGCTTGTTTTGCGTTAGCTTTTTTATAATAGTCTTCGAGATTCATCGACACATAGAAAGAGAAATATTGTTGCAAAAGTAAAGGATTTGAAAGACATAAACTGTTATTATCAAACTATTTTTTATCTTCGTAAAAACTTTATCCGATGAAAACACGCCCTCCTTTCAACTTATATAAATGGATTGAAGAAAATCGCCATTTGTTGCAACCACCTATCGGGAATAAGAATTTATATGTAGATTCAGGCGATTATATAGTAATGATTGTTGGCGGACCAAACACACGAAAAGACTTTCATTACAACCAAACCGAAGAATTATTCTTTCAACTCGAAGGAACGGCAAGAGTTTTTATTCAGGAAAATGGAGAAAAAAAAGAAATGGTGCTAAATGCCGGTGATATGTTTTTGCTTCCGGCAGGAACGCCTCATTCTCCGATGAGAGAAGAAAACTCTGTCGGACTTGTGGTGGAGAGCAAAAGAGTTGGAAAAAATATCAAAGACGGTCTTTTGTGGTTTTGTGAAAATTGTAATCATAAACTTTACGAAGTGCATTTTGAACTCAACGATATCGAAAAAGACTTCTTACCGTATTTCAAAAAATTTTACAGTTCCGAAGCATTGCGAACTTGCAAAAAGTGCGGAACCATAATGGAAACAGACAAGCGTTTTGTAAAATAATCAGAGTTTAATTTTCTATTTCAAAAAGCGTTCTGAAATGATTTAAGATTCTTTGTTTTACTTCGGCTTCATCAACTCTTTCGATACCTAACTCAACATTTAGTGAAGTAACCGCTTTTCCTCTGATTCCGCATGGAATAATATTGTCGAAATATCCTAAGTCAGCATTCACGTTTAGTGCAAACCCATGCATAGTAACCCAGCGAGATGCACGAACACCCATAGCACAAATTTTTCGTGCAAACGGAGTGCCTACATCCAGCCAAACACCTGTTTCACCCGGACTTCTTTCAGATTTAATTCCGTAATCTGCCAAAGTCAAAATGATAGACTCTTCTAAAAATCTCAAGTATTTATGAATATCCGTAAAGAAATTATCCAAATCCAGAATCGGATAGCCCACGATTTGTCCGGGTCCGTGATAGGTAATATCACCACCACGATTGATTTTATAAAACGTAGCTCCTTTGGCTTGTAATTGCTCTTCGTTTAAAAGCAAATTGCTCATATCTCCACTTTTTCCTAATGTATAAACGTGCGGATGCTCCACAAACAAAAAGTAATTCGGAGTAGGTTTCGGATTCTCAAGATTTCTGTTAGCTGATTTTATATCAACAATTCCTTTGAAAAGTTCTTCTTGATAATCCCAAGTTTGTTTATAGTCTTTAAAACCTAAATCTTGTATAGTGAGGGTTTTGTTTTTCATGATGCTTATTTGTTGTATTTCGGATTGTTTAGAATAACTAAAGCGCCAATTACACCCGGAACCCATCCTGCCAGTGTCAATAAAAACACAATCAGAATAGAGCCACAACCTTTGTCAATAACAGCCAAAGGCGGAAGTAAAATCGATAGCAAAACTCTCCAAAAACTCATGGTGTAAATTAAATTAAAAGTTATACAAAGGTCGGGAATTTTTAGCAAAAAGAAGCGAAAAACATGAGTGGTTTGATTTGGGAAATCATTTCGCTACAAACTCGATATTTCGTTTAAACCCTTCAAATTTGGTTCTTTTTACAGCAGATTTTTGAAATACTTTACTGAAAGTTTCTTCGGTAATATCTATCCAATCTTGTTTTGAGAAAGATAAAATTTCTTCTTTTGGATTCAGAAGTGGTTCAGAATGTGGAACAGAAAATCGATTCCAAGGGCAAACATCTTGGCAAACATCACAACCAAAAACCCAATCGTCAAACTTTCCTTTTACTTCTTGCGGAATGTTTTCTTTGAGTTCAATAGTGTAATAAGAAATACATTTGCTGCCATCTACCACATAGGGAGAAATAATAGCCTGAGTTGGGCAGGCATCAATACATCGTGTGCAACTTCCGCAATGGTCAGTCATGGTTGGGTTATCGTATTCGAGTTCGATATCTAGAATAAGTTCGGCTACAAAGAAAAACGAACCGACTTTTTTACTAATCAGATTGGTGTTTTTTCCGACCCAACCCAATCCTGATTTTTGTGCCCAAGCCTTGTCTAAAACAGGAGCCGAATCTACAAAAACTCGACCTCCAACTTCGCCTATATTTTCTTGAATCGAGTGTAAAAGCTCTTTGAGTTTTTCTTTGATAAGGTGGTGATAATCTTGTCCGTAAGCGTATTTTGAGATTTTAAAACTGTCCTGTCTTTGTGTTTTTTCAGGATAATAATTCAGAAGCAACGAAACCACACTTTTGGCTCCGTCTACCAATAAAGCCGGGTTCAATCGTTTGTCGAAATGGTTTTCCATATACTGCATCTTGCCGTTTCGGTTTTCAGAAAGCCATTTTTCGAGCCTAGGAGCTTCCTCTTCCAAAAACTCAACTTTACTGATACCACACGACAAAAAGCCCAAACGCTGGGCTTCAGATTTTATAAATTGACTGTATTTTGGTTTTAAATTCAAGGTTAATAATTCAATAGAATTGTGTCAACGAGTTGGTTATTTTTAAAGGTCAAAACCCACATTTTTCCGTAATCGTCTTCATGCATTTCAGAAAATTTATTTTCTTTAATAAGCTTGTTTACCAAAGAAGGAACAGTATTGGAATGTCCCACAACAATAATTGTTTTTCCGCTTCCATTTTTTACAGCTTGTTCAACACTAGTAGGATTAAGAGCATCATAGGACTTAATTTCAATGTTTTTTGCTTCAGACAGAGGTGTCAAAGTTTGAGTGGTGCGTTTATACGAAGTGGAATAAGCCTCATCAATTATGACATCTTTCAACATTGCTGACAGCCTTTTGGCTCTGTTTTGACCTTCTTCTGATAGTGAAGGATTTTTTGTTCCGTCATTGGCTTTTTCGGCATGGCGAACTAGTATTACTTTGGTGATTAGGTTATCTTTATCCTGACCTGAGACCAGAAAAAAAGTAAGTCCGAAGAGCAACAGCAGAACTTTTCTCATCGCAAATAGAGTTAATTTTGCAAAGATAACGAATAAAGTCTTAGTTGCAGTTTCGTTTTTTCTTGAAATGATTTTAATGTCAGCGGTTTAAGAGTCTTCTTTTTTTGTTTTTGAAGAAAGGATAACTCTTAGGGTAGAGTCATTATAAAAATAGCTCATCATCCAATTTATAAAAATTGAGATTTTGTTTTTTACACTCAAAATAAGCATCAAATGCAGAAACATCCAAAAAAACCACGCAAACCGACCCTTAAAACTGAATTTAGGCAAATCGACAATAGCTTTGCGTTTTCCAACGGTTGCCATCGAACCTTTGTCGTGGTATTCAAATTCTTTAAGAGGTTTATTTTTTAATAAATTTTTAAAATTCTGTGCCAAAACACCAGCCTGATTAAGAGCTACATTTGCCAATTGCGGATGCCCGTTCGGATATTTTGGTGTGCTCATAAAAGCAATATCTCCAAGAGCGTAAATTCCGTCAAGTCCTTCAACCTGATTGTATCGGTTTACAATAATGCGATTTCCTCTGCTGATTATTTCGTTCGGGATTCCCTTTAGAATATTTCCCGTAACTCCCGCAGCCCAGATCATATTTTTTGTTTTGATTTGCTCTCCGGACTTTAATGTTACCACATTTCCATCATAATCATCTACGTAAGAATTGACCAAAACCTTTACTCCCAAATCTTCTAAATATTTTTGAGAAGCTGTTTTGGCTAAATCACTCATCACATTAAGCGTATTGGGAGAACCTTCGACCAAGTATATATTAAGTTCTGAAAAATCTTTTTCGGGATAGTCTTTCGGAAGTACATTTTTTTTCATTTCTGCTAATGCTCCTGCAAGTTCAACACCTGTCGGACCTCCTCCTACAATAACAAAATTAAGTAAAGACTCTACTTCTCCAGATTCTGCAACAAGTACATCTTCAAAATTCTGAAGAATATGATTTCGCAGTTGTAACGCCTCTGAAATAGATTTCATCGGATACGAATGCTTTTCGATGGATTTGTTTCCGAAAAAGTTAGAGGTGCATCCGAAAGAAATAACCAAATAATCATACTGATATTCTCCTGAAGTAGTTTTAAGAATTTTATTTTGAGTATCTACTTCTAAGACCTCAGTTATTCGTATTCGTACATTTTTGGATTTTTGAAAAACCTTTCGAAGCGGAAAAGAAATACTTGTAGGTTCTAATCGAGCGGTTGCTACCTGATACATAAGCGGTTGAAACTGGTGGTAGTTGTGTTTGTCGATAAGCAAAATGTCATACTCCGTATTATTCAACTTCTGAGCGAGTTTTAATCCTGAGAAACCGGCTCCCACTATTATAATTTTCTTTTTCGTACCCATTTTGAATAGAATTATGACCATAAAGGTAATTATTTATAATGATTCTGCATAACTTTTTAAAGCTATTTTTTTTAAGTATGAAATCGAAAGCACAGCAAATACAAAAAGATTTTTACGGTACTTGAATTTATAATTGAGAAAAAAAATCAATTCGTTTGTAACAAAATAATCTTACATTCGTCTTGCTTGTATAAAACATAAAATAATGAACCAAAAAGAGTTTTTAGATTTAGTTCTTCCGATAAAGCAGAAGGTGTTTCGGTTAGCCAAACGCTTACTTATCAGCACAGAAGAAGCTGAAGATGCAACTCAGGAAGTTCTTATAAAAATGTGGCATAAAAACGAGGAAATCGAAAAGTACGACAGCATTGAAGCGATGATGATGACGATGACCAAAAATTATTGCTTAGATAGACTTAAATCGAAACAAGCATCAAATTTGCAACTCGTTCACAGCAATTATTCAAACAGGGATAATTTGGAAAAGCAAACCGAAGAGAAAGACAGGTTGAGTTGGGTTGAAAAAATCATAAACGAATTGCCTGAAACCCAAAAAATGATTGTTCAATTCAGAGAAATTGAAGAATTGGAATTTGAAGAAATTGCCCGAATCATGCAAATGAGCCAAACCAATGTGAGGGTTACGCTCTCTAGAGCAAGAAAAACAATACGAGAACAAATGACTAAGGTAAACAACTATGGAATTGCATAACATCAAACAGCTTTTAGAAAAATACTTCGACGGACAAACGAGTATTCAGGAAGAAAAAGAATTAAAAAACTACTTTTCTTCAAAAAATATTGTCTCCGAACTGATGCAATATCAAGATATGTTCGGATATTTTTCTAAAGAACAACAAACGGAAACACAAATAGAGCCTACTCTAAAACAAAAACCAAACAGAAAATGGCTTTGGATGGCTGCCTCGGTAGTAGTGTTGTTAGGAATCGGATTTACCTTCTTAAAACACCCTGTACAATCAGAGGATTTAGGTACATTTGACAATCCGGAAATAGCCTTTGAAGAAACCCAAAAAGCCTTGCAGCTCGTAGCAGAAAACCTCAATAAAGGAAAACAAAAAATAGAATACATACAAGAATACGAAAACGCTAAAAACTTAATATTTAAAAACTAAAAACACAAAAGTTATGAAAAAGATAATCATCACATTAGTATTAGCTTTGGCTCCTGCCTTGTTTTTTGGGCAAACATTGTTTGATAAATTTGACGGACCTGACGAAATTATAACAGTAGTAGTCAACAAAAAAATGTTTGAAATGATGGGAAATGTCAAAACCAACGACCAAGATGCTCAACAATTTTTACGACTCGTCAAAGGGTTGGATAACCTGAGAGTTTTTACGACCTCAGACAAAAAGTGGAGTGCGGATATGAAAGCAACTGTCAATAAACACCTCAAATCGAGTGCTTTGGAAGAGCTTATGCGAGTTTCTGATTCGGGAAAGAATGTGAAAATATATGTGAAATCAGGCGACACAGTAACTAAAGTAAAAGAATTGCTAATGTTTATAGAAGACGCAAACAACGAAACAGTTCTACTTTCGCTTACCGGAAACTTTGATATGAACGATATCTCTGCCCTGACAGACAAAATGAATCTTCCGGGTGGTGAAGAACTCAAAAAAGCATCTAAAAAATAAGCTTCCAGAAATATTATTTAATTTACATTATACGAAAAAGATGAAAAAACTAATTTATATTCCGTTATTGATTTTATCAATGATAGGTTGCAGTTCTGAACCAAGTTTACAAAAATATATGGCCAAAAATTCTGAAGACAGTAACTTTCTGGCTATTGATTTGGGTGCGGATATTCTGAAAATTAATCAGGAAAACCTTTCTCAAGACGAAAAAGAAGCCTTGAACTCCTTCAGAAAACTCAATATTGTAGCTTTCAAAAAAACAGTAGATAATGATGCTCTTTACCAAAAAGAAAAAGAAGAAGTGCAATCTATCTTAAAAGGAAATTCTGACTACGAGCAACTGATGCGTTTTGGGTCGGGTGCACAAGGAGCTTCGATTTATGCAGTAGGCGAAGGGGATAGTTTTGACGAATTTGTACTCTTCGGAAATCAAAAAGAAACAGGGTTTGCCATTGTTCGGGTTATCGGCAAAGATATGACTCCGAATCACTTAATGAATTTTATGGCCATTCTCGAAAAAGCAGATATTGACCAAGAACAGCTTAAACCACTATTAGAAAGCTTTGGAGGTAAAATACAAGAAGAAGAAATTTAGTTGTCTATTTTTATTATAATTTGGGTTATGTAGAACCTCAAAGAATGGAGATTCTTTGAGGTTTCTTTATTTATAAGGTTATTCCAAACAAAGCACCAAAATATTTTTTCAAAAGAAGAAAAAAAGTGTGTTAAAATTATATTTATCAGAGAAATATTTAAAAAAGAATAATATATTTGTCTGCTAAGCTGATTGTTTATGTGTTAAAAATCAACTCTTTGTTGAAATAAAAAAGCAAAACAGATAGATGTTTCTTGAAAAAACAATAAAATCAATTTCAAACTATATAAACTATGAACAAATTTACACTTTATGATTCGTCTGTGAAGACAAATCGAACGAGAAAATCAAAACGCTGGCTAGGATGGCTTACGTTTTGTATGATGATTTTTGCAGGGCAAATGTCTTTTGCACAGTGTATAAACGGCACTTCTTATCTAACTGTTACATCCAACAATTCTGGTGATGTGCAAAGCATTGGAACATGTATGTTCACCAGTGAATATAACAACTTAAGTGGTTTTATCATTGGGGAAGATTATATATTTACTGCTACACAAAGTGGAGTAGATGTTTATATAACCATTACCGATACGAGTAATACGGTAATAGAACACGGTCCTTCTCCACTTACAGTTAATAACATTACTGCGAGTTCAGTCAGATTACACGCAACTAACGATGCAGCCTGTGGTTCTTCTTCAACTTGTACAGCAACAACAATGCAGTATATTCTATCTTGTCCTCAGCCTGTGTCTCTTACAGCTTTTAATATGACAGAGAGTAGTGCTGATTTGGAGTGGACAGAGGAAGGCTCTGCAACTACCTGGGATATTGAATGGGGAACTATGGGGTTTGCTCCAACAGGTACGCCAAACATAACAGGAGTAACTTCAAATCCTTATACCCTAACAGGATTAACTTCCGGTACAGTATATTCCTTTTATGTAAGGTCTGACTGTGGGGTTGATGACGGAACAAGTATCTGGTCAGGGCCTTTTTCGTTTCAAACAACAGCTGATTGTTCCTCTTATGCAGGAGGAATTAATTCAGTTACTGACGGAGCTGTCTGTGGTGAGGGAAGTACTATTTTACAAGCTACAGCAAGTGGCACAGGTTCTGAAATTTATTGGTACGATGCTGAAGTCGGTGGGAATTTAGTTGGCGAAGGCACTTCTTTTGAAACTCCTTTTCTATCCGAAAATACCTCGTATTGGGCAACAGAAGTGCTTCATGATAACAATTTACTTTCGGGGCAGGCCTTTGCCAATCCGACAGTTTTTACGAATTCAACCTCAAATGTAGGAGGGCTACTATTTAATGTGGTGTTGCCCATAAAAATTATTGATGTAGAAGTTTTCGGAACTAACGCTACCGGTGGTGATGTTACAATAGAACTGAGAGATATTGATAATGGTAATGTTACTGTTGCACAGACAACAGCAACTATAGCCGGAGGTGGTACGGCTGCCAGTCCGATTCCTCATACTATTCCTCTTAATTTTTATGTTCCTCCCGGAAATTACAGATTAGTTAGAACTGCTGCCAATCCAACAGGAGTTGGCATGGGATATGTGTCTGCTGCCAACAGTAGTTTCCCGTATCCTTTGGGAAGTTCCGGCTCTGTTACCGGTGGAGCAACAGCAACAGCAACATCTACAATACAGTATTTTTTCTTTAATTGGACAATAGAAGAAATCAGTTTGCTTTGTGAATCAGACAGAGAAGAAGTAACAGCAACAGTACACGAAATTATTGGTGTTGATGTAACAGCTACCGAAACAATAATAGATTTTGGAGACAGCACCACGCTAACTGCCTCAAGTACTAACAGCGATTATACTTACGAATGGACTTGGGATGGAGGCACTCCACTTACGGGGGCATCGGTTACGGTTTCGCCAACAGAACATACCACTTATACGGTAACTGCAACAGATACGGTTACGGGTTGTCAGACTTCGCAAGAAATTGAAATATTGGTGTACAATATGGCATTGTGTGATGATATTGAAATTTTGACCACTACTGACGCAAGTGTTTGTGGTGAAGGTGCTACAACTACACTACAAGCTACAGCAAGTGGTAATGGCTCTGAAATTTATTGGTATGATGCTGCCGTTGATGGTAACAAAGTAGGACAAGGAACTTCTTTTGAAACACCAGAATTAACAGAAACCACCTCGTATTGGGCAGCTGAAGTATATTTAGACGAAGGAGCAGGAGTGGCAAATATAGGAGAAGCAGACCCGAGTATCGGAACTTCATCGACAACAAATCTTACGAATCACGGAATGCACTTTACTGTACTTGAACCAACCACTTTAGTATCGGTAGAGATTTTTCCTACAGCAGCCATAGGCTCTAACGGTACTATCATAGTTCGTCAAGGTAATTCTGCAACAGGAACAATTATAGCTACTGTCCCTTATACGACAACGGTTTCGGGAACTACCGCAGCGCCTATTGCACAAACGGTTATGTTGGATATTCCTCTTGATGTCGGAGATTATACTTTGATGCAAGGAACAGGTATTAATCTTATCAGAAACACAACTGGAGGAACATATCCACACACTTCTAACATTGCTGAAATTACAGGGCATACTTTTGCTGGTACTTCCTATGTTGCCTATTGGTATTTTTTCTATAACTGGCAATTTGGGAGTGATGTAATAATATGTGAATCAGACAGAGAAGAAGTAACTGCAACAGTATATGATGTCATTGATATAGACGTAACAGCTACCGAAACGACAATAGATTTTGGAGACAACACTACATTATCTGTTTCAAGCACCAACCCAAACTATACTTATGAATGGACTTGGGACGGAGGTACTGATACAGGAGCGTCTATTACAGTTTCGCCAACAGAGCATACAATATATACGGTAATTGCTACGGATTCGATATCGGGTTGTCAGACTTCGGAAGAAATAGAAATATTGGTGTACGATATGGCATTGTGCGATACTATTGAAATTACGGACACTACTGATGGAAGCGTTTGTGATGAAGGTACTGTTACTCTAAGTGCTACGGCAAGTGGTGATGGTGATAATATTTACTGGTTTGATGCTGCCGTTGGTGGTAACAAGGTCGGTCAAGGTGCTTCTTTTGAAACACCTGAATTGACAGAAACTACCTCATACTGGGCAGCTGAAGTATATTTGGACGGAGAGGAATACCCCGGACAAGCTGTTGTAACTCCAACAGGAACAGGAAGTCTTGGCACTACCCGTCAGGGATTGGTATTTGAGGTGTTTGAAAATATGACCATAGTTGATGTGGAGGTTTACAGCACAGGTGGAGGAGGTACTATGGATATTGAATTGTACGATAATTCAAATCTGGTAGTAGGGAATCATTTGTATTCTGTTACAACAACTGTTGACCCGGGAACTACAACAGCCCCTTCTATGCACAAGGTTACATTAAATTTTGAACTGACTCCGGGTACTTACAGAATTGTAAGAGCGGCTACTCCAACAGTACCTTTACGCTACATAAGCGGTGTAGCTAATTTTGGTGGAGGCTATCCGATACCTTTTGATAATGGTTTAGGACAGATTACTACCGGAGCCAATAATTTTACAGCTACATTAGCGACTGCCTATTATTACTTCTTTAACTGGACTATTTCCTCTGCTACAACAATCTGTGAATCAGACAGAGAAGAAGTAATAGCATCGGTTCACGAAACAATTGATATTGACGTAACGGCTACCGATACAGAATTATTACCAGGTCAGAGTGCTACGCTGTCTGCTTCAAGCACTAATGCTAATTATACGTATGAGTGGACTTGGGACGGAGGTTCTGAAACAGGAGCGTCTATTACGGTTTCTCCAACTGCAATTTCAACGATTTATACCGTAACAGCTACTGACCCGACAACAGGCTGTCAAACGCAAGAGTCTATAGAAATATTTACATTTGATTCGGCTTTGTGTGATGACCTTGAAATTGCAACTACTACGGACGGAAATGTTTGTGACCCGGGTAATACGACTACCTTACAGGCTACAGGAAGCAGCAGTATGGGAGACGCTCAAATTTTCTGGTATGATGCTCCAACAGGAGGAAATAAAGTCGGAACAGGTTCTGATTTTACAACACCTGCATTGACTACGACTACTTCGTACTGGGCTGCTGAAGTATTGACTGACGGACAAGAGGATTTACCTGGACAAGGTTGGCTCACTGATTATGGAACTAATGGAGTCGGTACTAATCGTCAAGGAATGATATTTGAAATTTTTGAACACACGACCTTGGTTGATTTAGAGGTTTGGAGTACAGGTGCAGGAGGTGTTGTGGATATTGAGTTGTATGATATGGCAAATGTTGTGGTTGGAAATCACCTGGAGTTGGTTACAACAACATTAGCAACAGGAACCGCGGCAACTCCCGCTGTTAATACGGTTACATTAAATTGGGAGCTTGCTCCAGGGGTTTATAAAATTGTAAGAGCAGGAAGCGTACCTTGTCGTTATATAAGTGGTGTAGCTAATTTTGGAGGAGGGTATCCGATTCCGTTTGACAATGGCATCGGGCAAATTACTGCTGGGTCTAATACTTTTGCAAGTACTGGGTATGCAACGGCTTATTATTACTTCTTTAACTGGACTCTTTCTACTGCTGAAATATTATGTGAATCAGATAGAGAAGAAGTAATAGCAACTGTACACAACATAATTGGTGTTGATGTAACAGCTACCGAAACGACAATAGAGGCAGGAGATAGCACTACGCTGTCTGTTTCAAGTACTAATAGTAATTACACTTACGCATGGACTTGGGATGGAGGTACTGATACCGGAGCATCGGTTACGGTTTCTCCAGCAGAGCATACAACTTATACAGTAACTGCAACAGATACAGTAACAGGTTGTCAGACTTCGGAAGAAATTGAGATATTAGTGTACGATTTAACATTGTGTGATGATATTGAAATCCTAACCACTACTGACGGAAATATTTGTGATGACGGAACGGTTACATTAAGTGCTACTGCAAGTGGTACCGGTGATGAAATTTATTGGTATGATGCTCCAACAGGAGGAAATTTAGTAGGACAAGGTGCTACATTTACAACACCGAATTTGACTGAAACTACTTCGTATTGGGCTTCAGAAGTATATTTAGACGGTGGTGGAACACTTGGAGGACAGGCTAAATTAGCTCCTACACTTGCTAGTCCGGGAGGATATACTCTTGCAGCTGGATTACAGTTTGTGGCAACGGAAGCATTTACGATTGTTGATGTTACGGCTTATTCTTGGGCTGCAACTGGAACTACCATTCCAAGTATTCAGCTACAAGATGCAGCAGGTAATATGATTTCACAGGTATTAAATGTTCCTATTCCTAACGGAGGTACTACGATGGCAACTGCAACTCCTTTTGTTATTCCATTAAATCTTGAAGTTCCTGGACCAGGAACATACCGACTAATGGCAACAGGTAGTTTCTCTACTTTATTAAGAGAAACAGGAGGTATTCCTGCAGGAACTACGTACCCTCTTGGAACTTCAGGTTATATTTCTTCAGGTATATTACCGCCTAATGCTAATACAAGCTACTATTATTTCTACAACTGGACTGTTTCTGCAGGTACAATAATTTGCGAATCAGACCGAGTAGAAGTAACAGCAACGGTACACAATATAGATATAGCCGCAACAGCTACTACAATTGATCCGGGAGCTAGCACTACCCTAACTGCTTCAAGTACCAATCCGAACTACACTTATGTATGGACTTGGGACGGAGGTACCGCTACAGGAGCTACTATTACAGTTACCCCGGCATCTCATACCACTTATACTGTAACGGCTACTGATTCTACAGACCCTACCTGTCAAAACTCGGCAGAGATTCAAATAATAGTATTCAACACAGCAATGTGTGATGACCTTGAGATTACAAGTGTTACAGATGGAGGTATTTGTGAATCAGGTTCTACGGTCTTACAAGCTGTAGCAGGAAGTGGCTTAGCAGATGCTCAAATCTATTGGTATAACGCTCCTACAGGAGGAAATGTAGTAGGACAAGGTACTGAATTTACGACACCAAACTTGACTACAACTACTTCGTTCTGGGCAGCTGAAGTATTATTAGAAGCTGGAGGAGGAACGCTTTCGGGTCAAGGCAAACCTACTTATACTGCCGCATCTCCTACCGGAAATACAGGAACAGGAGGATTAGCGTTTACTGCTACCGAAAGTTTCTCTATTGTAGATGTAACCCTTTATTCCAACACTACAGCGGGAGGAACTATACCTTCAATTCAGTTACAGACAATTACAGGAACACTCATAGCTGAAATTAATAACATTCCTGTACCGGCTGCTCCGGGAACAGGAGCTAACTCTCTTGCGTTTCAGGTGCCTCTTAACTTTGCAGTACCCGGACCGGGAGACTATCGTTTGTTGATTGTAGGGACTATACCGAGTTTGATACGAGATACAGGTGCTGCACAAGCAGGTACTTTCCCTTACCCTCTTGGTACTTCGGGAGAAATTTATGGGTCAATCCTTACGCTTGGTGCCCCAACTGTAACTACTTATTACTATTTCTATAACTGGACTATTTCGTCAGGATTAGTGCTTTGCGAGTCAGACAGAGAAGAAGTTATTGCTACCGTTGTACCCGCAAGTACAACTCCTGCACCAACAGGAGTTGCGAATCAATTAGTTTATGCAGGAACAACTCTTGCAGACCTTAACGTAACAGGAACAACTCTTACTTGGTATTCTGATGCAGCTCTTACTAATCAAATTCCAGATACGTCATTAGCTTATGAAGGCACATACTATGTAACTCAAACCATAGGTTATTGTGAGGGTGCTGCTTTTGCAGTTACTGTTACATTACATTGTCCTACTCCGAACAACCTGTCTACAGGTACTGTTACACTAAATTCAGCAGTACTTACTTGGCAAGGCAACGGAATATCATCTGATATCCAGTGGGGATTAGAAGGGTTTACTTTGGGTAACGGTACCGAAATAACTAACGTTACCGGAACTACTCATCTTCTTGACGGGCTCGCACCAGATACACATTATGATTTTTATGTTCGTCAGGACTGTGGAACTGATGGAATAAGTAACTGGGGAGGTCCATACACTTTCTTTACCGGATATTGTGAGGTAACTTCTACCAATACAACGTATGGTATCGGAAATTTTGCTACAACAGGAGGTATTTTAAATATTAATAATTCATCTGGCGCAAGTTCGTATTCTAATTTTACATCACAGTCTGTAGCTCAATTTGTAGGAGGAGCACCTGTGCAATTTACCATTACTTCAATAGGTACCTACACTCACGGTATGGGAGTTTGGATAGATTGGAATAATAATATGGTTTTTGACCCGGGAGAGCATATCTATAATTCAGCAGCTTATACTGCTGTAGGTACAGGTTCGATAACCGTTCCTGCTGGAACTCCTGTAGGTAATTATCGTATGCGTGTAGTAGCAAATTATCTTTTTACAAATCCAACTGCTTGTGGCTTTTTAGGTAGTACAAGTGCAATTTATGGAGAAGCAGAAGACTATACTTTTATGGTAATCGACCCTCCTGCTTGTATGCCTCCTATAGAACTAACAGCAGATGTAACAGCTATAAGTGCAACTTTAGGTTGGACAAGTACAGGAACTTTGTTTGATATCAAATGGGGAACTCCCGGATTTGATGTAAATACAGGTGGAACTCTAATTTCGGAAATAGCTAACCCTTACCTTCTGTCAGGATTAGACCCTCAAACAACGTATCAATATTATGTACGTCGCGATTGTACTGCTGATAATGACGGATACAGCCTTTGGGCAGGACCGTTTACCTTTACAACATTATGTGTACCGGTTTCAGTACTTAACGAAAACTTTGACGGGGTTACAGCAGGTACAGGTGTTCTTCCGGTGTGTTGGTCAAAAATAGGAACAAGTGCTGCTTATGTAAGTACTACAACTCCGTTTAGTGCTCCAAACAGCTTGTATATGTATAAGAGTACTAATGTTGATAATTATCTGGTAACACCTTATCTTGACAATCTTGCTGATAATACACATTGGTTGCGATTTAGAGCCAGAACAACTTCGACTGCTTCCACTACACTTACAGTAGGGTATTTGACCGATGCTACGGATGCAAGCACTTTTGTAGAGATAGAAACTATTACTTTTATAGGAACTACATACCCTTCGGAAGATTTCATTATTTTCCCTTGGAATCTACCTGTGGGTGCAAAACACCTCGCTTTCCGTAACAATATCAATTTAAGAACAATTTATCTGGATGATATTCGTTGGGAAGCAGCTCCTACTTGTATGTACCCGATGAGCTTAACTTCATCTAATGCTTCTGCTTCGTCAACAGTCTTATCATGGGCAGGCACTGGAACTTTGTATGATATCGAATATGGACTTTCAGGCTTTACTCCGGGAACAGGAACTACTATTCCGGGAGTTGGTAACCCTTATACCCTAACCGGTCTTACGGGAGGAGCTTCATACCAATATTATGTGCGTCAAGATTGTGGAAGTGGTGATTATAGCGCTTGGTCAGGTCCTCATACATTTACTGCAGGTACTTATATAGGAAATATACCTACATTGCTCAATACAAACCCTCAGGTTGATGATATTGCTTGTGCAACATCATTCAGCATTGATGTACCTGAAGGTTATTATTTATCTTCTCTTAATGTTGAGTACATAATGATGTCTTGGAATGGGGCTATGGGTTCTCACCAGCGTTCGGTATTGTATTCTCCTACGCTTGAGATGGGAGAAGCAGAAGTAGTGGCAGGAGTTACGGAATTCCCTGGAATGGAAATGTACGATCGCGAGGTTACTTTTGCCAACGGAGCTACGGGTACCATTGAGTTCCAGCTGAAAGCATGGAGGACAGTTAATGGTTCAGGTTGTAACGAAGATTATGTTTACGTGATGGACGGAAGTTGGGTACTTGATGCAGAGTTTGAGCTT